>PDWI01003546.1_pt1 | contig 21925 bp, 13 predicted proteins | sample 1430891 | NCBI WGS metagenome assembly PDWI01 (sample SAMN01162508, study PRJNA174530) | Oral metagenome, whole genome shotgun sequencing project. | biome: Marine environment; feature: Marine mammal; material: Swab sample of the gingival sulcus; isolation source: swab sample of gingival sulcus... | reverse complement strand
TACTATCAAAAAAAGTATAATTTTTATTATTGTTCTTATTTTCTTCATAGTTATCCAAATAAATTAGAATAAAAAAAGAGGCAGTCCAAAAAGGGTTACTTATGCTATAGTCATCCTGAACTTGCTTCAAGATCTCATTGCTATTTTGCATGCGTGGGAGATGAGCTCCGCTGATGGTAAGCCACTACGAATAATCATTCCTCCCTTTTTGGACAGCCTCATATTTTAATAGAGTACCAGCGACCTACAGGATCAATTAATCTCCATTTTTAAGTTTTTCAGTTCTATCAAAAAGAATCAATCCTTCAATTATTTCCTCAATATTACCATTCATGATACTATCAAGTTTATAAAGAGTTAAATTAATTCGATGATCTGTTAGTCTTCCTTGAGGAAAGTTATAAGTCCTAATCTTGGCAGACCTATCGCCACTCCCAACTTGCAGTTTACGAGCCTGAGAATCTTGATCTTTTACTTTTTCGTTTTCTAACTCTTGCAATTTGGAAGCTAGCATTTTCATAGCAGTATCTTTATTTTTATGCTGAGATCTTTCATTTTGACAAGAAACAACTAAGCCCGACGGTAAATGAGTAATCCTAATAGCAGAATCAGAAGTATTAACATGCTGACCTCCGGCACCACTAGCCCTAAAAGTATCAATTCTTAAATCTTTGGCATCAATAGTAATTTCTTCCGCTTCCGTTTGAGGAAGAACTACCACAGAAGCCGCCGAAGTATGAACCCTGCCCTGAGTTTCTGTCTGAGGAACCCTTTGCACCCTGTGAACACCTGATTCAAATTTTAGCTTTCCATAAACTTCTTCTCCCGAAATTTCGCAAATAACTTCCTTAATAACTCCCGGCCCACTTTCATTTCTATCAATTATCGCAAAGTTCCATTTCATTTTTTCAGCATATCTTTGATACATTCTCAGAAGATCATTAGCAAAAAGTCCGGCTTCATCTCCTCCGGTTCCGGCTCTTATCTCTAAATAAATATCTTTATCATCATTAGGATCTCTAGGAATTAAAAGAACTTTAAGTTCTTCAAGGAGCTGTTCTTCTCTAGGCTTGAGTTCTTCAATTTCTAATTCTGCCATTTCCCGCATTTCTTTATCTGCTAAAAGCTCCTTTGCACCCTCAAGATCATTGAGCACCTTTTCATATTCCTTAAATTTTAGAACAACAGGCTCAATCCTCGATCTTTCTCTACCGATCTCTCTAAACTTATTCATATCTGAAATAATCTCAGGATCAGAAAGAGAAGTCGTCAAATTATTAAATCTTTCTTCTATTTTTCTTAATTTTTCTAGCATTTAAAAACCTCAAGTCTAATTAAATCTTCGCTAATTCTTTAGCAAATTCAACATATTTTTTGTTTATCTCTTCTTCGTCAAGTCCCACTAGCTCATAATCTTTTAGCACAAAATTTCCATTAATAATTGAGGATACTGTTCTTGCCGGTAAAATTCCAAAAATTAAATGAGTATGTAAATTTTCAGCAGTAATTTCGTATTCCGGAATATAATCAAGAACAATCATATCGGCTCCGGCTCCAAGTTTAATCTCCCCAATGGACTTAGAAACAAATTTATTTGCTATTTCGTAAGTTGAACTTGTTAAAATTTCTGTAATTTCTTTATTTCCACCATTAAATGTTTTAAATTTCTGTCTCATTAGCTTATGTAAGAATTGAGCTTCAGAGGCAATTGAGGAATAGATACCATCAGATCCAAGTCCCATTTTGATTTTTCTGGCAACAAGCTGATCAATTGGAGAAAATTCAAATCCTTTATAGAAACTTGCTCCCGGAGTTAATACAACATTAGCATTAGTACTAGCAATGATATCAATTTCACAATCATCTATGTAGTTTGGAGAAACCAAAATTGTTTTAGAATTTAAAAGATCTAAATCATTAAGCCTATCAATGCAATATTTTTTGTATTTTCTAATAGAAATCTCATCATCAAACTCTGATTCTAACAATTGAATCATTAGTCCTGCACCGGTTTTCTTATTATATCTTGCAATTTGTTTCAAAAGCTCATCAGAAATCTCATTAGGATTGTAAATTCCGATAATTCCTGATACTAGAGGATTATTTGAATAGTCTGAGATAAACTGTTGAGTAATATCAAACATTTTTTCAGCCTCATCGTCGCTCTTTCTATTGCTAATTTCATAAGAAATAACACCTCTCATAGAAATCTCTTCAAAAGCTTCAGCCACATCATTTAAAGAATCTTCGATGCAGTTGGGACTTGAGTGCAGATTAAAAATTGTTGTTACTCCGGATTTGATGGCATTTATAATCCCTTTTACAGTTGCATAATAAACTCCATCAGATGATAATTTTTCGGTGTATTTCCACCAAAACTTATTCATAAAATCTCTATAGTTAGCAATATGGCTAGTGTTTAAAGGCACATTCTGAAAAAATCCACTATAGAGATGACCTCGCATATCAACATAGCCCGGCATTAGTAATTTACCTTTAAGATCGATTACATCTGTAACATTATGATATTTTTCTCTTATCGTTTTTTCGTCGCCAAAGTCCAAAATAGTCCCTCTGCCAACATAAACCGCACCATTTTTAATATTAAGTAATTTCTTACCAAAAGTAAGAATATTTGCATTCACTAATAAATAATTGTCCAATTTTGAATCCTTTCTTGTTATACATTAAAATCTTTATAAACTCTTAAACTTTGCTTCTCTTTGATAGTTCACTTAGCCATTTCCTTTTGCTTACAAAGTTTAAAGGAATCAATTACTTTTAAAATATTGCATAAACAGAAATAAATCTACTTCTCCATTATACAAGTTATGTAAAATATAGTTTTAGGAAGAAATATGCAAGGATTTTTATTGATTTGTAAGAAGAATTTTGCTCTTTTTGGCACGAAGCTGAAAAGCTTTATTTTAATTTTTATTTTATTTGCGTTTTGATCTTTTTTTTAATAGTTTTTAGAACGCATTTATTCGTAAAAAATAAATGAAACAAAGTTTGTATAGTTGTTATGGTATCAGTAAAAAGAATAACAAAACAAATTACAAAAAGAATTGATTAAGAACAGGACTATACTATGAAGAATATATTCATTAAACCAATTTTACTTTTAATGCTTTTATCTAATTTATCTTACTGTGTGAGAGGGGCGAATAAAAATAAATCAGAAATTGAAATTTTAGCAGCTTATATTTCAACACATGGTCAAGATCCTATAGACTATGTAATGGATAAATTTAAAAATCATTATGTGGTAGCTTTAGGAGAAGATCATTGGATTAAAGATCACTCTTTGTTTCTATGTGATTTAATAAGAAGTTGCAATAATAGAGAAGACTCTCCTAATATTGATGTGTTGGCTATTGAGTTTGGAAATGTTATTAATCAGGATTTAGCAGACGAATTTATTAGCTCAGCTACATACAGGGAAGACCTTGTAATAAAAATACTGCAAAATTCTCCGGATATATATGGTTGGCCTTATTTGGAGGTTGTACAAATTTTTAAAACTGTTTGGGAAGAGAACCAAAAGAAAGACGAAAAGCATAAAACAAAGATTCTACTTCTTGACCCACCTTATATGATCCAAGTAATGAATGGAGAAAACTACAACTACACTTGCTCTCGAGATGAGTCAATGAAAAATATTATTCGGGGTGAGATTCTAGCTAAAAAGCGTATTTTATTCTATGCAGGATTATTACACACAAGAAAGAGTATTTACGGAAATTACTTATCATCTAGAAATATCTATTATAACCAAACTCCCGCAGGTTTTTTACTAAAATCTCTATACCCTCAGTTAGTTTTCAGCATAAAACTTTGGGGTGGATTAATGGGAAGCAATGGATATAAAAAGATTTCTGAGCCAATGAAATGGGAAAGATTGTACAATGGAACAATAGATAAGGCTTTCAAAGTTAACAAAGATAAACCTGTTGGATTTGATACTAACAGGCCGCCTTTTTCTGAAATACCTGTAACAGAATTCTATAAAACTTCAAGCGAAACACTAAATCGTAGTGATAATAGGTTTCTGGGATCACCATATAATAAAAACATTCTGTTGAAAGACGATATTGACGGAATAATATTTTTTAAACCTGTAGAACAATTTACAGGTGCAACAATTTATCAGAACTTATTTGACGATGAATTTATAAATTTACTAAAAAAACGCACTGATGGAAAGATTACGAACCGAGATGAAGCAGTTGAAAAACTAAAAGAAGTACGACCAATGTTAGTAATAGACTAGAAAGATTATAAGAAGAAATTAATATTTAACGCGAGTTCGATATAAAACAATAAACTTTAAAGGTGGTTATAGTCTTTTTATTTCATCGAATAAAAAAACAAAACAGAATACTTTTATATTATTTTGTATTAAAAACTTATAAAAAGACTATCATTCCGCACTCCGATGCGGAATCCCATTGCTTTTGAGATTGCGGATCAATGTCCGCAATGACATTTTTAATATTAAATATTCATAATATCCTTATATCGAACTCAGGATATTTATTACTTCTTGAATGTAACTTGGACGTAAGAAGTAAAGATAAAAGACTTGATGACTATTTTGGATATAAAAACAAAAAATAAATCTGGGAAACCATTTTTTTTAGAAAAGGTTTCTTTTGACTCCGAAGAGTCGCTTACTTTGGGATGCTAAAAATCAAAATGTCATTATAATTCCCAGCGATAGCGTAATTATGCATTTTGCATGGGCTTACGCCGAACTCCACTTCGTTCCGTTTCTTAATTCTGCATTGGAGCGCTAGCGACTTAATTGAAGCGATAGCGACTTTATGCTTGCCCTAAGCGTAGCAAGTATCATTGCGATTTTTTTTCAGTATGATAAAATCTTACGAAATAAAAAAACGAGAAATAAAAAAGGGGGAAAATAAAACATCCCCCTTCAAGAATTAAGATCCAAAGTCCCTACTTCGCATCCATAACTACTCTGAAACTATAATCATGGAAACTATTGGCATCAGGATTAAGCTCAGGATAGAAACCTGCACGGTAGAAAACTCTACACATTGAAGCAAAACCTCCCCAGCTACCACCACGAATAATACGAGGATCACTACCTCCGTCTATCCAAGGACTTCCATCAGTAGGAGCACCGTTATAATCGTTATGCCACTTATCTTCACACCATTCCCAAGCATTACCACTCATATCATGGATGCCTAGCTCGTTTGCTTCTTTCAGACCTACAGGATGTGAACCTCTACCATTATCCAGCTCATTATCAGGATTGATAGAATTTTCGTAATACCAAGCAACATCTCCTACCTCTTCACTACCACTATAGGTATATCCTTGGCTCTGCTTTCCTCCTCTAGCAGCATATTCCCACTCAGATTCAGATGGAAGTCTGCCACCAATCCATTCAGCATAAGCTCTTGCTCCATACCAGCTAACAAAAATAACAGGATAATTTTCTTTTCCTTCTTTTACCAAGAATTGACCGTTTTCTTCATAGATATGACATCTTTCATCTTCGATATTCAAACAAGTTTGACCATTTACGGAATTTCCTTGCTCATTTAAAAAGGCAACATACTCTGCATTGGTTACTTCATATTTTCCGATATAAAAATCTTCAAAAGTAACAGTGTGTACAGGTGCTTCATCCGGACTGAATCCTTCAAATCCCATTTCAAACGATCCACCTTCAACTAAAACCATCTCCGGTATTGGTGTTTCAATAACAGTAACAGTTTTAACAGCCTCAGCAGTTAAATCGCCACTATCTTTTACTTCAACTTTAGCATTATAAGTTCCTACTGCACTATACTTATGAGTCGCAACTTTTTCACTAGACCAATCTGTATCAAAATTACCATCACCATCAAAATCAAAACGAACCTCTAAAACAGCAGCTTCATCTTCACCATCACTAGAAGAAGAGGCATCAAAGGTAAATTCTGTTGTTAATGTTCCCATTTCAGGATTAACTGCAAGCATTGCAACCGGAGCGGTATTTACTTCCTCGTTAACAGTAATAGTTTTAACAGCCTCGGCAGTCAAATCTCCACTATCTTTTACTTCAAGTTTAGCATTATAAGTTCCTGCTACGCTATATTTATGATTAACGATTTTTTCACTAGACCAATCTGTATCAAAGTTGCCATCGCCATCAAAATCAAAACGAACCTCTAAAACAGTGGCTTCATCTTCGCCATCACTAGAAGAAGAAGCATCAAAGGTAAATTCTGTTGCTACTGTTCCCATTTCAGGACTAACTGTAAGCATTGCAACCGGAGCGGTATTAGCTTCTTCGCTAACAGTAACAGTTTTAACAGCCTCAGAAATCAAATTTCCACTATCTTTTACTTCAAGTTTAGCGTTATAAGTTCCTGCTGCACTATATTTATGCTTAGCAATTTTTAAACTAGACCAATCTGTATCAAAATTGCCATCACCATCAAAATCAAAGCGAACTTCTAAAGCAGTAGCTTCATCCTCTATATCACTAGAAGAAGAGGCATCAAAGGTAAATTCTGTTGCTACTGTTCCCATTTCAGGACTAACTGTAAGCATTGCAACCGGAGCGGTATTAGCTTCTTCGCTAACAGTAATAGTTTTAACAGCTTCAGCAGTCAAATCTCCACTATCTTTTACTTCGAGTTTAGCATTATAAGTTCCTGCTACACTATACTTATGAGTAATTATCTTTTCAGTGGACCAATCTGTATCAAAATTGCCATCACCATCAAAATCAAAGCGAACTTCTAAAGCAGTAGCTTCATCCTCTGTATCACTAGAAGAAGAGGCATCAAAGGTAAATTCTGTTGCTATTGTTCCCATTTCAGGACTAACTGTAAACATTGCAGTCGGTTTAGTATTTTCACCATCCGGATCTGTACCTGAGCTACTGTCATCTCCACAACTAACAAATAGCATCAAAGCAATTAAACTTGTGAACATTAAAGATAAAACTTTAAGTTTTTTCATAATTTTCTCCTGTTTTATTTTAAATTTAGGTTTCTTCTCAATAAGCTAGTCCAGTATCCTACATCGCTATTAATGCCATACAAGATAATTGATAAAAAAGCAAAAAACAACATTTAATTAAAAATTGACTCTACTCAACAGGCATAACCAACCGAAAACCTATTCCATCATTACTAGTAGTAGGAATATTTAGATCTCGATTCGAGACTCTACAATCTCTAGCATCTCCATACCAACAGCCACCTCTTAACACCCGCTTAGTACCAGAGTCGGGTCCCTTTGGATTTTCACTAGGACTACTAGCGTAATAATTTAAATCATACCAATCGTTGCACCATTCATAAACATTCCCTGCCATATCGTAGAGTCCATAACCATTCTCAGCAAAACAGCCTACTGCTACAGGTCCACTATTACCCTGATAATATCCCTCAGCAAGACTAAGATCGTAAGAATAATAAGGAGCTCCTCCTTCCCAATAGGAATAATAACAAGCCTTTTCATCAGCATTATTCTCATGAGCAATAGTCTCCCCTAGAGGAAATCTTGCCTTTGAAAGTCCACCTCTTGCAGCATATTCCCATTCTGCCTCAGTTGGAAGTCTTCCCCCTTTCCATTCACAATAAGCTTTGGCTCCATACCAAGTAACGCAAACAACAGGATAATCTTCTTTTCCGGCTAGAGAGCTAAAAGAGCCATTTATCTCTTCTATTTGACAGCCACTGGAACCAATATCAATCCAAGCAGCTCCTCCCTCTTCTTGATTTCCTTCAGAATTCAAAAATTGGCAGTACTCTTGATTGGTAATCTCAGATTTACCAATTAGAAATGGACTGAGACTAACCTCATGAATAGGTAGCTCATCAGCGTATCCGCCTTCATCACCATTCTTGCTATCTCCCATCATAAAAAAACCACCCTCAATCAACACCATATTCTCAGGAATTTCGATTACCAAGACCTTTTTAACAGTGCTAGCTGACATTTCCTCGCTATCTCTAACCTCCAGTCTAACCTCGTAAGTTCCTACCAAACTATAAGAATGAGTAGCTTCCTTATTAGTAGTCCAATCACTATCAAAATTGCCATCGCCATTAAAATCCCAGCGAACCTCTAAACTATTAGCTTCATCTTCCTCATCATTAGAAAAACTGGCATCAAAGAGAAATTCAGTTTCCACGGTTCCTAAACTTGGACTTACCGTAAATTCTGCCTTCGGTTTAGTATTCTCGCTACCGGTACTACTATCATCTGAGCAACCAGTAAAAGAGATGAAAGCAATTAGAATAACTAATGATAAAATTTTGGATTTCTTCATAATACTCTCCTTTTTTTTCTTAAAATTTAAAATAGAAGACTTTGGGTATTTTGGTAATAATACCCCCTATTATATAATTAATGGTTTAAAAAAGCTTCTTGTCAAGTTTTTTCCAAAATATTTTGCCTAGAATAAAAACTATCCTGCGTTATTTTCATAAGATCAAGGAAACTAGTTTGCTCTTTCTTTGCTAAAGATACTATCTTTTATTTGATTTATAAACTTAATAATCATGAACTTATTAAAAGACAAATTCTATTTTAGTTGACTCAGAAATTCCTAAAATTTCACTTTGATTTAGGTAAAATTTACTTTATTTTGCCATTGCAATCTAAAATTATAGCATCTATATTTTAGCTCGCAATTAGATTAAAAAGACCAAATATGAGAAATAGAAAATTATGAAAACTTTTAAGCTACCTATCAAATATCTCCTAGATAGAAAAATCTATTTAATAGCAGGACTCTTTGCCTTATTCGCAGTAGATCTTATCCAATTATTCATCCCTAAAGTTGTTCAATTTATAATTGACGACTTATCCAAGTTTAATATTGATATGCAGAAAATCACCAAGTACTTACTCATTGTCGTCTGTTTGAGTTTAGCTGTGGCATTTTTTAGATTCTGGTGGCGATACTGCATTATCGGAACGGCTTATAAAATAGAACAAAGACTTCGTAAAAAGATTTTTTCTCATCTAATGAGCCTAGATCAAAAATTTTATAATACTCATACTGTTGGAGATTTAATGGCTCATTTAACCAATGATTTAAATGCTGTTAGAATGGTTTTTGGAATGGGGTTTATTGCCTTTTTCGATGGATTTGGTCTTTCTATACTTGCTATTATGTTCATGATAAATATCAATTTTGATTTAACTTTATTTGCTTTAATTCCCCTCCCAATCTTTGTTTCCATAGTTCTCGTAATAGGGAAAAAACTTCATGATAAATTTGGCAATGTCCAAGCAAGTTTCAGTGATTTAACTTCCAAAACCCAAGAAAGCTTTGCCGGAATTAGAGTTGTTAAAGGCTTTAATATTGAAGATTATAATTTAAAAGAATTTAAGATCTTTGCTAATGATTTAGTCCTTAAAAATATTAGTCTGGTTAAAATCTGGGGACTTTTGGGTCCGCTTATGGGCTTAATTATTGGTATTAGCCTCGCTATTATTATCTATTTTGGAGGTGAACTTGCTATTCTTGGGGATATTTCTATTGGACAATTTGTAGCTTTTAATACTTATCTTGGAATTTTAGCTTGGCCGATGATGGCTATTGGTTGGTTTATGAATTTATATCAAAAAAGTAAAGCCTCTATGGAAAGAATTAATAAACTTTTAGAAATTGAGCCTGAAATTAAGGAGGCTGAAAATCCTCAAGAAATAGATACTAAAACAGCTTCTTTGGAAATCAAAAATCTTTCTTTTGCTTACGATGAAAAAAAAGTTTTAAAAAATATCAATATGACTATCAAACCAAACCAAAAAGTTGCTATTGTTGGTAAAACAGGTTGTGGAAAAACGACTTTAATCAAGCTAATTATGAGAGTTTATGATAATTATGAAGGCGAAATTAAATTAAATAACTATAATATCAAAGAAATCAAAATTTCAAATTTTAAAGAGACTATTTCTCTAGTTAGCCAAGAAACCTTTCTCTTTTCTAAATCAATATCAGCAAATGTCGCTTTTGACGAAGAAGCAGGTCTCAAAATCCCTGAAAAAATTGAAAAATATACGAAATACGCTCAAATATACGATGATATTAATTCTTTCCCTGAAGGATTTGAAACCAAACTTGGTGAAAAAGGAGTTAATCTTTCCGGAGGTCAGAAGCAGAGAATTTCGATTGCTAGAGCTTTATACAAGGATGCTCCTCTCTTAATCTTAGATGATTCCCTATCGGCAGTTGATACTAATACTGAAAATAATATTCTTAAAGTTCTTTACGAAAAAATTAATTTTAAAACAGTGATTATGATTTCTCATCGTATTTCCAGCATCAAAAACTGCGATCAAATTTTTGTTATGGATGAGGGAGAAATCAAAGAAACGGGAACTCATCAAGAACTCTTAGAAAAAAATGGTTTATACCATAATCTTCACGAAAAACAAAAAATTCAAGATTCTTTGACTAATCAAAATACTGAAGCAATGGAGCAATAATGGCGGAAGAAAAAAAGAATAATTTTAAGAATGTAGATAATCAGCAAAATAAGATTTTTAATAAGAAAATATATTCAGCTCTCTATCAATTTACCAAACCTTACAAGGTTCGCTTATTTTTTATTTTAATTTTTGTTCTGATTACTGTTGGCTGTGATCTGGCAATTCCTCTCATTAGTAAAAAGATAATTGATAATTATATCAATCAAGGCTATTTTTATTTAAATTTAGAATCTTATACTGAATTTTCTAGTAAATTTTATCCTAAATATCAAGATAAGCTAATCAAAGTTGCTCCCAATAAATTTATTTTACATAAACATCATGATAAAATTTTTGTTAAGGAGGATTTAAGCTTTCTTAAAGAAAAAAATCTCCTCAAAACTGAAGAAATATTTTATTCTCTAATCAAGAAAGAACATCAAAATCTAGCTGGAATAGAAAAAAATTTAAAGAATCAGCAATACTATGACTTTGAGGATTATATCTTAATAAATTTCACAACTTTAAAAGAATTATCCCCAAAATCTTTGATTGAAATTCGCTCTTTTGATATTGCCAAGATTAAAATTTTTGCCTATACCTTACTCTTGATTGTGATCGTTAACTTTATTTTTGCCTATTGGCAAGCTTATTCTATTACTGTCCTTGGTCAAAAAGTTATGTATGATCTTAGAATGAGTCTCTTTGACCGCATCCAAAAGCTTCCCCTGCAATTTTTTGATAAAAATCCAACAGGTATCTTAGTAACAAGAGTAACTAATGATATTGCTAATTTAGAAGAGTTTTTCTCCTCAATCTTGGTTAATTTGTTTAAAGATATTGTAATTTTAATTGGGATAATAGCAGTGATGCTTTCCATTGATGTTAAGCTTGCTCTAATTTCTTTTACTATTATTCCTATTATTGTTCTGGTAACTTTAGTTTTTAAGAAAAGAATCAGAGTTGCTTATAGAAGAGTTCGAAAATCTATTTCTAAAATGAATGGTTTATTAGCCGAACTTTTAAGAGGAGTTATGATCATTCAAATTTTTGGGAAAGAAAAAGCCAAATTAGCTGAATTTTCAGAATTGAATGAAGATATTTTTGATGCTAATTTTAAACAGATGGTCTTAAATGCTTTCTTTAGTCCCATAATTTCTTTTATCAAATATATGGCAACGGGAATGATACTCTATTTTGGAGCTAGTTTTATTTTGGCGAGCTATATTTCTATTGGTATTTTAGTTGCCTTTTTAGCTTATATTGAAAAGTTTTTTCAACCCCTGCAAGATATTGTAACCAAAATAAATCTCTTACAATCAGCGATGGCATCAAGCGAGAGAATTTTTTCAATTTTAGAGATGGAGCCTGAACAGGATACTGCTACTGATTTTAGCAAAGAAATCAAAGATTTTGAAGGAAGAATCAAATTTGAAAATGTTTGGCTTGCCTACGAAGATGAAAATTGGGTACTCAAAGATTTTAATTTAGAAATCAATCCGGGGGAAAGTATTGCTCTTGTCGGACCAACAGGTGCCGGAAAATCTTCTGTAATCAATATTCTTTCGAGATTATACAATATTAACAAGGGAAGAATCACTATTGACGGAATTGATATTAAAAATATTCCTCTCAAAATTTTGAGGAAATTAATCGGAACAGTCCAGCAAGATGTTTTTCTCTTTTCAGGAACAATTAGGAACAATATTGTTTTGGATAGAAAGGATATTTCTGATGAGGATTTTGAAAAATTAACTAAAACTATCAATTCTCATAAATTCATAGAAAAGTATGATCAGAATTATCAAAAGGAATTGCAAGAAGAGGGAGCCTCTATTTCCACAGGAGAAAAACAGTTAGTCTCCTTTACCCGTATGCTCTGCTACGATCCTAAGATTTTAATTCTTGATGAAGCAACTTCTAATATTGATACTGAAACTGAAATTTTAATCCAAGAAGCCTTAGAAAAATTAACCAATCAAAGAACTTCAATTATTGTGGCTCATAGACTTTCTACGATTAGACATTGTAATAAAATTGTGGTCTTACAAAAGGGAGAAATTAAGGAAATTGGTTCTCATGAAAAACTACTTGCCCAAAAAGGTATTTATCATAAACTTTATTTACTGCAATACAAGGAAAATGAATTTGAGGTGTAAAAATGAAAAAGAAATATTGGCTTTTAGCAATCTTCCTAGCAAGCTCTCTAGTTTTTGCTAGTAATTTGGGATTTGGAATTATGGTAGGAGAACCCACAGGATTTACTTTTAGATCGGGAAGATTTCCGGTGGTAGGAATATCTTGGTCTTTTTCTGAAAAAATAAATCTCCATGTGGACTACTGGGTGCATAATGCTCATCTTAAAAATAATGTTAATTGGTATATTGGGGCAGGTGGAAAAATCTTTATTACAACAGCTGATGACGATGATAATAATTTTGGAATGGGAATGAGAATTCCTCTCGGGTTGCAATTTTATCCCGTAAAAAATTTGGAACTTTTTGCAGAAATTGCTCCGGGAGTCAATATTATTCCTAAGACTCAAGCTAGTTTTGCGGCAGGGATTGGACTTAGATTCTATTTCAACTAATTTTTGTAACTTCCAAAAAAGTAACCTTTGGGATTATTTTGAAAATCTTAGTCTTCATAATAGGAAAAGAAAATAATTTTAAAATTCGGAGTAACTAATGAACATTTCACCAAAATTTTCTGTTTCAGAAAAACCCTTAGAATATTTTTTCAAAAATCCTGAAAAAACTAATTTCCAAATTTCTCCTAACGGCAAAAAAATTGCTTTTATGAAACCTTGGCAAGATAGACTTAATGTTTTTATCCAGACTATTGCAACAGGAGAAATTACCCAAGTAACCAGGGTAAAAGCTAGAAATATAGCAGATTATTTTTGGGCAAATGATCAGACCATAGCCTTTTTGCAAGATAAAGGTGGTGATGAAAATTTTTCCCTTTATACTGTAAATACTAATGGGGAAAATGAAAAAAATCTCACTCCTTTTGAAAAGATTAAGGTTCAGATAATTGATATCTTAGACAATGATAATCAATCTCTAATTATTGGCTTAAATAAGAGAGATCCTCATGCTTTTGATGCTTATAAATTAAATTTAACCACAGCCTCTCTTACTCTAATCGCAAAAAATGACGGCAATATTACTAGCTGGTTAACAGATAACGAAGGCAAAATCAGAATTGCCATCGCTAAAAATAATACCAACACAGAAATTCTCTACCGAAAACGGGAAGAAGATCAATTCCAAAAAATAATGAAAATCGATTTTAAAGATCAATTTCTCCCTCTGAAATTTACTCCTGATAACCAAAAATTATATGTAATCAGCAATCTTGGTAGCAATACTTCAGCCCTCTACCTCTTTAATCCTGAAAGCAAAATCCAAGAGAAATTACTCTTTGGGCATAATGATGTTGATTTAGACGAATATGATCTAATAGTTTCCAGAAAAAAGAAAGATTTAATCGGCTATAAATATGTTACAGATAAGACTCATTATCATTTTTTTGATAGAAAAAGAGAACAATTACAAAGAGAACTCCAAGGTAAACTTCCGAATGTTTTTTTAGAAATTTTAAATTCCGATAGAGAAGAAAATATTTTTATTATCAAAATCTTTAGTGATACCACCAAGGCTATTTACTATCTCTATAATAGTGAGAAAAAGGAACTTTCCTTGCTTGCTAAAACTTGCCCTTGGATCAATCCTGAAGAAATGTCAGCAATGAAACCTATCAGTTATAAGGCTCGTGACGGACTGACTATTCATGGCTATTTAACTCTTCCTAAAGGCAAAGAAAATGAAAAAAATTTACCTCTTGTAGTCAATCCTCATGGTGGTCCTTGGCTCCGTGATTATTGGGAATTTAATTCGGAAGTGCAATTCTTAGCAAATCGAGGCTACGCTGTTTTGCAAATGAATTTTAGAGGATCTCTTGGTTATGGCAAAAAATTTATGGAAGCCGGCTATAAAGAATGGGGAAAAGCCATGCAAGATGATATTAGCGATGGTGTCAATTGGTTAATTAAAAAAGGTGTTATAGCTCCCAAAAGAATTGCGATTTATGGAATCTCTTATGGAGGTTATGCTGCTCTTGCGGGAATAACTTTTACTCCGGAGCTATACGCCTGTGCAATTGACTATGTTGGGCTTTCTAATTTATTTACTGTTTTTGAAAATTTACCTCCATATTGGGAGCAAATTCGGAAAGATTTGGAAGAAAAAATTGGCAGTCCTACAGAGGATAAAGAACTATTGGAAGCAGTATCACCTATTTTCCATATTGATAATATTAAATGTCCTCTTTTCGTAGCTCAAGGTGCTAATGATATTAGAGTAAAAAAAGAACATTCCGAGCAAATCGTAGCGGCTTTAAAGTCAAAAAATATACCTGTGGAATATATGATTAAAGATAATGAAGGTCATGGCTTTTCTAATGAGGAAAATCGCTTTGATTTTTATAGGGCAATGGAAATTTTTTTAGCTAAGTATTTGTAGGATTAAAGTTTTTAATTATAAAGATATAATGATCTTTAGGATTATATCATCGAAAATTTCACCTCATTTTATCAACTGACATAGCTATAAATTTTGACAATCTTAGCACTCATAACTAGAGCAAAAAAGCTCTAATCTTCTTCATCATATTTTACAATATAGCTCCAAATTTCAACACCATCAACAATTTCAGCTTGCTCCTTAACACTATCTGGATACCTTATATCATTCGGACAGAATACGAGATAAACACCCTTAGTTAAACTAAGACTCTTACAATAAGAAGCAATCTGTTTTTTCCCCTCAGTAAATCTTTTGGGACTATAGTAAATTTTTGTTTCAATAGCATATTCCTTTCCCCCAACATTGATAATCATATCTGTTTTGCCGCGACCAGCCAAGGCTTCTCTATAGATTTTACCATCTAATTCATTAATTAAAGCATGGATATAAGTTTCAAAGCTATAAATCAAAGCAGCTTCTTTAATTGACTTGTACTTCCCGTTTTCGTCTTTTTCGCGATGAGGATTAAAACCTCTCCTTTTAATATATTCTTTGTAGGTCTGCATTAATTTATCAAACTTTAATTCACCTGTAGCCGTAAAATATTCTTCTACAAAAACACTACGACCAATATTCTTTTGTTCTCCATTCATATAGGGATAGAAAGCGTCGTAAACAGCCTTTTGATAAATAGGTACCCAAAAAGCAACAAAGCCATTCTCATCTTCTTTTATCAAACCATTGGTATAAAGATATTTTATATATGGTTTATTGATTTTGAAGGGTATTTTTTCTTCTGTAAATAAAAGTCTCTCAACAAATGAGCGTTCTTCATTTGCTTTATTCAAAATATTAGAAATATTTTTATCAATGGCTTTATTTAAATACCAATGCTCAACTTTTAAATAGTCCGCATAGTCGATTAGTTTTTTGCCCTGATTATTTTCAACCAGCTGATAAGCAAATCCGTTAACAAGACCAGGTTGATTTGCTGTGATTTCTATTATTTTATCTTTTACTTTTTTATCGAATAATTGCTCTGTTTCTCTTTCATGTTGTCCTAAAAGCTCATAAACTTCCACATTATTAAAATAAGGAATATTTAGATTATCTGTAATATTAAAAGGACTGGCATTATCTTCAACAACTCCCACAATATTAGAAACTCCAACCAAAATTACTGATTTTAAGCAATGATTTTCTCTTGAATGATAGGCGTTTCTGATTGAATGTAAAAAAGTTCCAAAATATTTTTCATTTATACCTTCAACCTCATCAATTATTAAGACGCATTTTCTATTTGAAATCCGTTTTATTTCATTAAAAATACTCGATAAATTAGTTGCTGCTATCTCTGTTTGCCAATTTTGATTAATTTCAAAAATAAGATCATCAATAAATGTGTCTATAGGAGTATCTTTATAATTCTCAAAATTGATATGAGCAACTTTGTAGCCTTCTTCTATTAGCTTAACAGCAAGTTGCCTAAAATAGGTTGACTTCCCTGTTTGCCTAGGAGCCCAGATAGTAAAATATCTACTGTTATTTACTAAATTTAATCCTTTTTTAATTAAATTTGTTCTCTCTATTGTATAATGCTCTTTTTCTATATTTGGTCCTGATGTATTAAAATATCTCATTCTAATCTTCCTTAAATAACTTTCACTTCCACTACGATTTAATATAAGATATTTTATAGTAAAAAAAAAGAATAGAATTATCCGGTATATATCCCAACTAATTCTCCTAATAATCACACCACTCCAAATCACAACCAACTTAGCACTCAGTAGTTAAGAGCGTTGCGATTTAATGAGCTGCCTTCGGTTCTGTATTGGAGCGAATGCATAGCTAAGATAAATGTTAGAAAAGTCTAATTTTTTAATAAATTTATTGCGTAAAAGCATTATTTTATGTTAATTTAGAGAAAAAGATGAATTAATTTAAAATAAAGGAAAAATAATGAATAATTCACCAAAATTTTCTGTTTCAGAAAAACCCTTAGAAGATTTTTTCAAAAACCCTGAAAAAACTAATTTCCAAATTTCTCCTGACGGCAAAAAAATCGCCTTTATGAAGCCTTGGCAGGATAGACTTAATGTTTTCATCCGAACCATTGCAACAGGAGAGGTTGTTCAAGTAACTAAAGCTACAGCTAGAGATATTGCCGCTTATTTTTGGGCTAATCCCAATGTAATAGCTTTTTTGCAAGATAAAGGAGGAGACGAAAACTTTTCTCTTTATACTGTTAAAGCTGATGGCTCAGCTGAAAAGCATGTTACCCCTTTTGAGGGAGTTAGGGTTAATATTATTGATGATTTAGAAGATGATGAAAATCATATGATTATTGGTTTAAACAAAAGAAATCCTCAAATTTTTGATGCCTATCGTCTAAACTTAGAAACGGCAGAGCTTACTATGATTGCTGAAAATCCGGGTCATATTAGCGGCTGGATGACTGATAGAGACGGCAAGCTTAGAATTGCAACAGTAACAGATGGCGTAAAAACAGGCGTTCTTTATAGAAAAACAGAGCAGGATGAATTTGTACAAATAATTGAAACAAGCTTTAAGGATACTTGCTCCCCTGTTGGATTTACTTTTGATAACCAAAAACTCTATGTTCTATCTAATTTAGAGCGTGATACAGCGGCTCTTTATACATTTAACCCTGAAACAAAAGAAACTGAAGAATTACTTTTCTCTCATGATGAAGTTGATCTACATAATATTATGATTTCTAATAAGAGAAAAAAACTAACCGGTGTTGTTTATGTTACAGACAAAACCAATTATCATTTCTTTGATGAAAAAAGAGCTAATATTCAAAAAGATCTTGAAGCTAAATTTCCAGGAATTAAAGCTTCTATCGTGAGCTCTAATAAAGAAGAAAATCTTTCAATAATTAGAACACATAGCGATCTAACTAAAGGTGCATATTATTTATACAATGTGGAAGCAAAAGAAGCCAAGCTCCTCGCTGAAATTTCACCATGGATCAATCCTGAAGAAATGTCTGCAATGAAACCTATTAGTTATAAAGCTCGTGATGGTTTTACTATTCATGGATATTTAACTCTTCCGAAGGGCAAAGAAAATCAAAAAAATCTACCTGTAATAATCAATCCTCATGGAGGTCCTTGGGCTAGAGATTATTGGGGATTCAACCCTGAAATTCAATTCCTTGCAAGCCGTGGCTATGCCGTTCTACAAATGAACTTTAGAGGATCTGTTGGCTATGGCAGAAAATTTTGGACTGCTTCTTTCAAGGAGTGGGGAAAATCAATGCAAGATGATATTACAGATGGCGTTAATTGGTTAATTGAGCAAGATATTATTGACCCTAAAAGAATCGCTATTTACGGGGCATCTTACGGTGGCTATGCAACTTTAGCCGGTGTAACTTTTACTCCTGATCTCTATGCTTGTGCTATTGATTATGTAGGAGTTTCTAATTTATTTACTCTTTTTGAAACACTTCCTCCATACTGGGAGCAGGGTCGTAAAATGATGGAAGAAATGGTTGGTAGCCCTTCAGAAGAAAAAGAATTATTAGAAGCTGCCTCTCCGATTTTCCATATTGATAAAATTAAATGCCCTCTTTTGGTAGCTCAAGGAGCTAATGATCCTAGAGTAAAAAAAGAACATTCTGATCAGATTGTAGAATCCTTAAAGGCTAAAAATATTGCTGTTGAATATATGGTTAAAGATAATGAAGGTCATGGATTCCATAATGAAGAAAATCGCTTTGATTTTTATAGGGCAATGGAGAAATTTTTAAGAGAGCATTTGTAAGATTAGTCAAATAATTGAGCTAAGATAATATTGCCTTTATATTTTGGGGCTGTCCAAAAAGTAAAATTTTGAGTAAGAAAAACCTTAAATCTTTTATTAATTGTGAGTTTTTGAACTACCCCGACGGTTTCACCGCCACCCCTTCAGAAGGGGAATTTTAACTATTTCGTAACTAACACGATAGTCTAAAATTCTCCTCCCTTGGAGGAGTGTCAGTCCTGACGAGGTGGTTTAATCTTACCGTGAAATCACTTTTTGGACAGCCCCAATATTATTATATATTAAAATTTTGTAAACATTATTTTGATTTTACAATCCTAAAGCCTCGATGACAATCACTACTTTGGGGATCGCCAAGATAACGAGAAGTTACTAGACTACTTTGAGCATCACCATTCCAGCTACCACCACGCACAACGCGATAAGAACTAACCATAGTATCGTTAGCCTTACTTCTAGAGCTAGGATAAGCATCATCATAGAAATCCTCGCACCACTCCCAAACATTCCCACTCATATCATATAACCCTAGTTCATTGGGCTTTTTTTGACCTACAGGATAAGTTCCTCTACCTTGGGAAATACCATTATCAGAATTAATAGAATTCTCCCAATACCAAGCAACCTCGTCAATACTATCAGAGCCTGAATACTTATAGTTTCTTGATTTTTTGCCTCCATGAGCCGCATAATCCCATTCTATTTCAGTTGGTAACCGATAATTTTCGCCTGTCTGACGACTTAACCATTTACAATAACTAGCTGCATCATTCCAGCTTACATGGATAGCAGGATGATTATATTCCAAGCTGGAACGAGTATTACCCTTAGCATTACATTTCCAAGTTACACCATCCTTTTTTTCCCACCTTTTCCAACTTTCGTTATACACCCAGCTATAACCATTTTTTTCGGCATCAGTTTTATAATCAGTAGCATCTATAAATTTTTTAAATTCTTTTACTGTTACTTCATATTTACCAATATAAAAGGAATTTACTCTTGTAGTATGAACCGGCTTTGCATCAGAATAGTTATTGCTTTCTACTTCAAACGAACCACCATTTACTAAAACCATATTTTTTAAATTTAATTCGCTAGAAAAAATCATCGAAAACAAAGCTAGTATTAAAACAGATATTTTTTTCATAAAATAAATTCCTTCTAATAAAAAAAATGTTCTACTAAGCAAATATGCTAAATTTTGTTAAAATCTATCATTTTAATTATTTCTTTGAAGAGTAGAAACAGACTTCTTTTTACGATAATACCGAATATTACTATGATTTTTTAATAACCAATACCGCTATAAATTACGACTATAATTCCCCTTCTGAGAAGGGGTGGCTGGCTAGCCAGACGGGGTAGTCAATTCTGCATTTTGCATGGGCTTCGCCGAACTATGTTTCTGTATTGGAGCGTCAGCGACCCGTTTCTGCATTCTGAATTTTGCATTATGCATTAAAGCGTCAGCGACGACGCAGCGACCAGCGACTCTATTTCTGCTATTGATAGCCCTGTAAATTCAGCAATCATGTCTAAATCAGTCCCTTTTGCCAGCATCTTCTTGGCAATTTCGATAGATCTTTCTTTTCTGCCTTTTTCCATTCCTTCTTCTAAACCATTTTCTCTTGCCTTTTTGGTGGCTTCATCCATTTGATCTTGTCTTTCTCTTTGTTTTGAATAGTACTGATCATAAGCAAGTAATTCTTCTTCTGTCCAAGTATATCTCTCTGCATCTTCGTAGGCGTGTTTTAACCCTTTATCTCTAACATTGCTTGGTATCATTTCAAGGCTCTCAGAATTTTTTAGAAAATAAATCCACTTATCCACAAGAGTAGTTATCTCTTCTAATTCCTTATCAAATTTTTCAAGTTCGATAAAATTATATTCCATTCCGTCCAATGTTTGATTTCCTGTTTTTATGTTCACTGTTCGGTGTTGACTTATGTAATCTTTACTTTCCTCAAAAAAAACAAAATTCAAAATGCCTACAAAAATAACTTGGTTTAACTTTGGATAGTCATCTCCTCTCTTAATTTGGGAAGAATAGCGTTTGGCTGTATAATATTGAACTCTTTTATCAAAACTAGGTGTACTTTCTATTTGCATTTCAACAATATAAGAAATATCTCTTTCGTCTGTAACTCTTACATCTAAAATAGATTCTTTAAGTCCTTTTATCTCCGGAAGTTGATAAGGATTTTCTATTTTTACTTTTGTGATAAGCTTACCTTTAGAAAGGTCTAAGACTGCGTTCAAAAAAGAAATTATTATTTCTGTTTTCTTTTCGTTTCCAAATATTTTACGAAATGCTATATCATTTTTTACATCGACGAATTGCATAATTTACTCCTATGATATTCATGATATAAATATAAAGGATTTTAGCTCTAAGAGCAAATAAAAAAGGTCGCTTTGCTCCGCTTAACACTCATAGATTAATTTAACGTGAGTTCGATATAAAAAAGTCACTTTTTTACTATTAATTGATCAGAAAATACCTTATATTTATTTTTGGCATAAATTATAAAATAAGAGGTATTTTCATGATCAATATAAGCGATATAACCAATATAACACAAATTTTTTGTGAAGTCGATGATTTTATTAAAAATTTTGATAATTATATGGAAAATAAATCTATTGGTTATTGCACAAAAAAAATGAGAGACAAACCAAGTAGAATGTCAAGGAGTGAAATAATAACAATATTGATAATGTTTCACCCTAGTAATGAAAAAACTTTGAAGCATTTTTATAACAGAACAATTCGAGAAAATTACAAGAAAGAATTCCCCGACTTAGTTTCATATAATAGATTTGTAGAACTTCAAAAAAACTCAATACTTCCTATGTTATACTTTTTAGTTATGAAAAAAACAGGAAAATGCACAGGAGTATCTTTTATAGATTCTACAAGACTTAAAGTATGCCATAACAGAAGAATAAACAGTAATAAAGTTTTCAAGGGATTTGCTAAAAGAGGACACTCAAGTATCGGTTATTTTTACGGATTCAAATTACATTTAGTAATAAATGATAAAGGAGAAATACTAACTTTTCAATTAACCCCAGGAAATGTAGATGATAGAGAACCTCTTAAAAATAAAAGTTTTATTAAACAAATATTTGGTAAAATATTTGGT
>PDWI01003544.1_pt1 | contig 21926 bp, 15 predicted proteins | sample 1430891 | NCBI WGS metagenome assembly PDWI01 (sample SAMN01162508, study PRJNA174530) | Oral metagenome, whole genome shotgun sequencing project. | biome: Marine environment; feature: Marine mammal; material: Swab sample of the gingival sulcus; isolation source: swab sample of gingival sulcus... | reverse complement strand
GTTTCCTTCAATTTTTAAGTTTATTATAATGATGATGCAAACTTGTTAAATTGTTGGAAACTTTTTCGTATCCAGACACACTTTTTTGGACGGGTATCAGTGATTGAATAATTGTATAAGTTTTGGTTAAGATGTTGGAAATGAGTATTTTTAATGCTTTTATTTCTACAATTACTCATACTTAATTACAGGTTTCTGAGGTTTTTCCGAGATTTCAATATTTTTTAAAAGATACTAAATATTATTTAAGCTGTATTTCATCGGCAAAAATCCATGCTTTATAGCCGGCTGCTTTATGATTTTCGGGGCATTTCCCGATATTTCTGCCGACAACTTTTACATATTGTACATCTGAAACAGCTTTCTTAATCTTAAAATTCTTTATTTGAATATCCCAATTGTCTTGTGCCACATCGTTTTTAACAATGCCTGCGGAACGGTAATTTTTGCCATCTTTTGACACAAAAAACTCGACTTCTTTCGGCATAAAAACCCATGCGTTTATATCTTGCAAAAATCGGATGGAAAATTCCTTAAAATTTTGAGGACTACCGTAGTCTAATGTTGCTTCAAGGTCAACTTCCTGAAAACCTTGCCAGTCGCCCAACCTGAAATCAGCTGCGCCTATAATGCCGTCAATTAGGGCATCTTTGCCCCCTGCGGCATATTGTTGTGCAAAAGGGAACGTTAAGCTTAGCTTAACATCCTTTGAAACTTTTGTAAACTTTGCGTGCATGGTTTTACTTTTCCGAGAATTTTCGCTTATGCCGATTAATTTTATCGTACTTGTGCGGTCAATGTCAAATTCGCCGGTATAAAGTTTTGAATTTTCATCGGGTTCACTGCCGTTTGTCGTATAGTAAATTTTGGAATTGTCGCTTGTTGTGCCGAGTTTTATTTTCAGCTTATCATAAAAAACAAAATTATCGGCATATACAAAAGGTGCTGTCGATATTTTGTTTGCACTTATTTCGCTTACAGGCACATCATTTTTTTTCGTGCCCCAATTTTTGTTGGCTTTGTTGCTCATTACAAAGTCAAGCCTGCCGCCCGAAACAATGTCTTGATGCTTAATGTATGATTGGGTATAATTTTTCCCGTTTAATTCTGCGGATTTAATATAAAAATTGTCTTTTGATTTGTTTTCGGCAGTAATGATAAATTTCTTGCCGTTTTCTAAGTGAATGGTAACTTTATCAAAAATCGGCGAGCCTATTACATAATAATCGGTTCCGGGTGTTACCGGATAAAATCCCATGGCACTCATAATATACCAAGCCGACATTTGCCCGCAATCTTCGTTGCCGATAAGTCCGTCCGGTTTGTCGGTGTACATTTCTCGGCATATTTTGGCAACCATTTCTTGTGTTTTCCAAGGTTTTGCTGCAAAATTGTACAGATAAGCAATGTGGTGGCTCGGTTCATTTCCGTGTGCATACTGTCCGATTAGTCCGGTGATGTCCACTTGCCCTCTGCCGGTGGTTTTGTTTGATGCATTAAATAATTTGTCCAGTTTTTTGTCAAATTTTTCGGCACCGCCTAATAGTTGAATTAAACCTGAAATATCTTGCGGAGCATAAAATGAATATTGCCATGAGTTTGCTTCCGTAAATCGAAAATTGACCTCTTTGGGGTCGAAATTTTGCATCCAACAAGCATCGCGTTTGCCGCGCATAAAACCGGTCTTGGGTTCAAAAATGTTTTTGTAATATTGTGCTCGTTCGATATATTCGGCATAAACGTCGGCTTTGTTCATGATTTTTGCGGTTTGTGCAATGCACCAATCATCGTAGGCATATTCCAGCGTTTTTGAAACCGATTCGTGTTCTAAATTTGAGGGGATATAGCCGTATTTTATTTGCTCCGGGATACCTAATTTATCGGCTTTTGAACTTTTTATCATTGCCGCCAAAGCTTTTTCTTTGTCAAAATTGTTTATGCCTTTGGCAAGCGCATCGGCAATGACTGAAACTGAATGGTATCCTATCATACAACCGGTTTCGTTTCCGGCAAGTTCCCACACGGGCAGGCTGCCCATTTGTTCGTATTGACGCAAAAAAGTGTTGATAAAATCAAGTGTACGTTTTTGCTGAATAATGGTATAAAGCGGATGTGTAGAACGATAGGTGTCCCAAAGCGAAAAGATGGTATAGTTGGTATTTTTGGCAGCTTCATGAATTTGCAAATCCGTGCCCCTGTATTTTCCGTCAACATCTTGGAATATATTCGGAACAACTAAGCTGTGATATAAAGCGGTGTAGAAAATCGTTTTTTGTGTTTCTCCGCCACCCTCTACAATTATTTTGTTTAATTCATTGTTCCATAAAGTTTCAGCCGCTTGTTTTATTTCATCAAAAGTTTTCTTGCCAACTTCTTTTTCAAGATTTTTCTTCGCTCCGTCCACACTCACAGCCGAAATACCCACTCTCACCGTAATTTCTTCTTTGTCTTCGGTATTGAATTTTAATACGGTTTTTATCTTGTTTCCTTCATAGTGCTTCTCTTTGCCTAAAATACTGTCGTTTATGAGGCTTTCGTAGTTTTCTATTTCTTTTGAAAAAGTAGCATAAAAATAGATGTATTGCTCTTTTGCCCAGGCTTTTGATATTCTGAAACCTTGCACTTCTGTTTTGCTTAGGATTTCTATTTTTGAGTTCAGCACTTCATCGCGATGTGTCAGGTCAATGATTATGTTTGCTTCTTTATTTTTCGGAAAAGTGTATTTGTGCACGCCGCACCTTGCACTTGCCGTTAATTCTGCTTTTATTTTGTAATCATCTAAAAAAACCGAATAAAAACCCGGTGTTGCTTTTTCGCTGCTTTTTTTGAATGTTGAACCATAGCCGTCTGCTGTTTTTGTATGCTCATTTACATAACCGCTTGTAAAGTTTACTTTGCCTGTTGTCGGCATCAGCAGAATGTCGCCGTAATCGGAAACGCCGGTTCCGCTCAGGTGCGTGTGTGAAAATCCGTAGATTATGCTGTCCGAATAATGATAGCCCGAGCATCCGTCCCAGCCGGTCAATCGCGTGTCGGGGCTTAGCTGCACCATGCCGAAAGGCACGGTAGCACCCGGGTAGGTATGTCCGTGTCCGCCTGTTCCTATGAAAGGATTTACATAATCGGTTAATTTATTTTTTTGACTTTCTTTGCAGGATAAAAGATTAATTAATGCAAAAATCAGTAAGGCGCAACTGTATTTGTTCATATGTTTTTTATAATTTTTACAAGGTTATATAGGGAAACCCGAAGTTAGTCCATAACAAATAATCAATAGTATTGGCAAATAATCGGGGTTAATTATGGGTGTATCATATTGAGCATATAAAAAGAAATCAGAAACTAAGGTTTCTGAAATAAAATTGAACTTGATATTTTATTGATAGGTATTTTGGATTAAAAGAAACAGAACCGCAAAATACGGTTCTGTGTTTCATTGGAAGATTGAAAATTTACATGTCTTTTTTCATATCCACTTTCCATTCTCCGTCCACTTTTTTCAAGTCCACTTTTTGATCCTCTTTACCCGGAACAGAATAATGGCAAACAGCTTTATCTCCGTCAATTTCTGTTTCGCCCCACTCAATGGCACTTAAATCACCCATTTCATTTTCAGCATCTTTGTCAGCCATTTCGGCAAAAGATTTAACAAGCGTTAACATGGCTTTTGTGCTTTCAGTACCAAATTCGCCGGCTTTTTCATAGTCTTGTTCACTCAATGCTTTAAAAAAAGATTTTGCCACTTGTTGCGGGTTGTCGTTTCCGCCACATGCAGCTACAAATAAGGAAAAGATTAAAATAAATCCGATTTTTGATAATTTGTTCATAATAGTAATTTTAATGTTTAAAAAATAGGCTATAAAAGTATGATAAAAAAATGATAATTTATCTTTTATTTTCTATTTTTTATTAAAATAAAAATTGAAGTAGATGCAGAGCGGAATAGATTACTTGGTAACCACAAAGTAGCATCGAAGATAATAATGCGGATTATATTCTTTTGTCGTTTCATTCTAAAATAAATTGTCAATTTATCATAATCAAAACTCAACTATACAAAATACGGTTTAATAAATAAATTATAAAGAATTATATCGTAATTTTGATTAAATTTAACTTCTTATTTGTATATTTGCATAAAATTTACAAATAAGAGTTTAGCGAGATGAAATTGCAAGAATTTAGTTTTGGTAATTTTAAGTCGTTCAAAGACATTAATACGCTTAATTTATCTGCTGCAAAGATAAAGTCAAAACAAGAAAGTATTGATAAAAACAATGTAATTGCCGGAGAGAATGTTGAAAATGTATCATTCTTAAAATCAAAAGCGATTTATGGAGCTAATGCCGGCGGAAAAAGTAACATAATTTATGCTTTGGGAACATTTTTTAACATTATTCTGGATTCTGTAAGAGATAATGAAGCTTTAAGTTCTGTTGATTCATTTAAACTTTCTACCGAAACAGAAAATGAGCCGAGTTTCTTTCAAATCGTATTTTGGGATAAGAATATAAGATACAGATATGGTTTTGAGGTAGATAGCAAAAGTGTTTATTCTGAATGGCTATATGGAAAACCAAGGGAACGAGAAATTTGTTATTTCATTAGAAAAGAGCGAGAAATAATTAAACTTGATAAAACCAATTTTGCAGAAGGAAAAAAATTAAAGACACTGCTATTTGACGATGCTTCTGGAGAAAATCAAATTTTTAGAGATAATTCATTATTTTTATCTACATTAGCAACCTTTGGTTTTGCAAAACTTTCCAAACAATTAGTTGAAAGCATTACTTCTGTTTATCTTGTTAATGGTTTAGGACATAGGGGATTATATTCTTATGCAAGTAAATCCTTGTTGGATAGTCAAAAAAAAAGATATATTTTGAATTTTCTAAAATACGGAGATATTGGTGTCGAGAATTTAGATATTGTAGAGATGCCATATAATGATTTAGAAAATGACAGCAATAAAGATTTTGATAAAACTAAAAAGAAAAAACGATTAATTTCATCGAAAAAAAAATATGATAAAAATAACAAATATGTTCATGATGAGCTTTTCGATTTTTATTTTGATGAGTCAGAAGGAACTAAAAAACTATTTGAATTAAGTCCTCTTATTTATCAGGCTCTTAAAGAACAAAAAATACTCATTATTGATGAATTTGAAGCAAGATTTCATCCTTTACTGACAAAAAAAATTATTGAACTATTTAATTCGCAAGAAAATAAAGGTGCGCAATTAATTTTTACAACCCACGATACAAATTTATTATCTTCGGATCTTTTACGAAGAGACCAAATTGAGTTTGTAGAAAAAGATAAATATGGCGTAAGTCATCTATATTCGCTTGTGCAGTTTAAAGGCATCAGAAATAATGCTTCATTTGAGAAAGATTATATCAGAGGGAAATACGGAGCTATCCCCTTTCTGGGAAATTTCAATAACATCGTAAACTTTTCTGACTAATGCCCAAGAAAACAAAAGCCATAAAAGTAACAGACAGAAAAAAGGCTTGGTTAAAGAAAGTCAAGCCGTCTGAGTATAAAGTAGAAACAAGAGCGCTTAATAAAACAATCCTTATTGTAACTGAGGGACAAACAGAAGAATTATATTTTAAATCCTTTCCGGTTCTTACCTTAACAGTACAAACTGTTAATTTACAAGGACAAGGAAAACTTAAATTAATAGAATCTACTGAAAAGATTGTAGGTGGTAGTGATGATGACTTTGATTATGTTTGGTGTGTCTTTGACATGGACGTAAAAAGCGGTGAGAATGAATTTGCAGATTTTGATAATGCAATTAAAAGCGGCATCTCCAAAGGTTACAAAATTGCCTATTCAAATGACTGTTTTGAACTTTGGTTCTACTTGCATTTTAACTATACAGAACAAAAAAATCACCGAAAGTTTTACTATAAAGAACTAGGAAAAGTCTGGAATTGCAATTATGAAAAAGAAGGCAAAAAATATGACTTCTGCTTAAAAATTTACTCGCTTTTACAATCCGGCGAGAATGTTTCTCAGAAAAAAGCAATTGAAAGAGCTAAAAAACTACATGAAAGCCAAAAACAGTTAAACTATCATGAACAAAACCCGGTAAGTTTGGTTTATGAATTGGTTAAATTATTAAACAAGTATAGTCGAAAATAAAAGCGGCTATATTAAAATGCTTTAATCCGGATTATATCGTAATTTATCAAATTTCGGATAATAATTTTGCCTAAGTTTTCAGAAACATTACTTTTGATACTTCAAAAAAATAAAATATGCCTAAAATTGCTTTTATAACCGGAATAACCGGACAAGACGGTGCTTATTTAGCCGAGTTTTTATTGAAAAAAGATTACATCGTACACGGACTAAAACGCAGAAGTTCGCTGTTTAATACAGACAGAATAGATCATCTGTATTTAGACCCGCATGTAGAGAATCGGAATTTTATATTGCATTACGGCGATTTAACGGATTCTACAAATTTAATTCGGATAATTCAGGAAATACAACCGGACGAAATATATAATCTGGCGGCAATGAGTCATGTCAAGGTTAGTTTCGAGACCCCCGAGTACACCGCAAATGCGGATGGTATCGGAACTTTGAGAATTTTAGAAGCGGTAAGGTTACTCGGCTTAGAGAAGAAAACAAAGATTTATCAGGCATCTACAAGCGAGCTGTTCGGTTTGGTGCAAGAAGTGCCGCAAAAAGAAAGCACCCCTTTCTATCCGCGTAGTCCCTACGGAGTTGCAAAGCTCTATGCTTATTGGATTACCGTTAATTATCGCGAGGCTTATAATATGTTTGCCTGTAACGGTATTTTATTTAATCATGAATCTCCGGTAAGGGGAGAAACCTTTGTAAGCCGAAAAATTACTCGAGCAACGGCAAAAATTGCCTTGGGTTTGCAAGATGTTTTGTATGTGGGAAATTTGGATGCCAAAAGAGATTGGGGGCATGCAAAAGACTATGTAAAAGCGATGTGGCTTATGATGCAGCAAGAAAAAGCTGAAGATTTTGTAATTGCCACCGGCAAAACTACTTCCGTGAGGTCTTTGGTGGAAACGGCATTTGCGGAAGTCGGGGCAAAAATTGAGTTTCAAGGAGAAGGGAAAGAAGAGCGAGGGGTTATTGCAGCTGTTTCCGGAGCATACAAGAAAAATTTGGAGGTCGGGAAAACAGTTGTGAAAGTAGATACTGCGTATTTTCGCCCCACCGAAGTCGATTTGCTGATTGGAGACCCGACAAAAGCAAAAACGCAATTAGGCTGGACCCCTGAATATTCTTTTCACGCACTTGTGAAAGAAATGGTACAAAGTGATTTAAAATTGATGGAAAAAGATAAGTTCTTACAAGATGCTGGCTACGATATAAAAAACTATTTTGAGTAATTGATGCCGTAAAGTTTATTTTCCCGGTCTGTTTGCTTTAGCGGAAAACAAGAATAAACCGAGAAAACTTAATGCTCCGTTTACAATTAACAGTTCAAAGCCGAATTTATATCCGGACAATAAAACTTCGGAGTATTTATTCAGAAAAAATACAAGCAAAGGTGAAATGACAGCGATAAAAGGAATGGCACGGTCGTTTACCTGTCTTCGAGAAAGAATGCCAAAAGCAAATAGTCCGAGAATAGGACCGTAGGTGTATCCGGCAACATTGAAAACCGCCGAAACCACATTACTGCTTTCGTCCTTATCGCTGATTAATTTAAAAATCAAAATAACCGAAAATATAAGAAGCGAAAAAGCAAAATGAACCAAACGTTTTTTTCTGTTTACGCTTTTATCGTTTTTGTCAATTTTCAAATTTAAGAAATCAATCGTAAAAGTCGTTGTTAATGCCGTAATTGCGGAATCGGCACTGGAAAATGCGGCAGCCGTTATGCCGAGCAAAAAGACAATTCCGGCAAAAGTCGAAAGGTGGTTTAATGCCAAAAAGGGGTATAAATCATCGGAATGTGCCGGTATGGCAATCCCGGTTTGTTCGGCATAGGCATAGAGCAACACCCCCAGAGAAAGAAAAATAAGATTTACGGGAATAAGTGTAAGACTAAACCAAAACATATTCTTTTTAGCCTCTTTAATATTTCGACAAGTCAAGTTTTTTTGCATCATATCTTGGTCAAGACCGGTCATTACAATGGCAATGAAAGCTCCCGCAATAAATTGTTTAAAGAAATTGCTTTTTGATTTCCAATCCCAATTAAAAACATCGGAATAATCCGAATGTTTGATATAGGAAAACACACCTTCAATATTCAGATTTAGTTTTCCGGCAATAATGAATACGGTAACAATAAGTGCGGTAAGCATAAAAAATGTTTGCAGCGTATCCGTCCAGACAATGGTTTTAATTCCGGCTTTGAAAGTATAAAGCCAGATTAAAGCAATGGTAACGGCTACCGTAACCCAAAAGGGGATATGATAAGCATTGAAAAATCCGAGTTGCAAAACGCCGGCAACCAAAAATAAGCGAAACGAAGCACCGATAACACGCGAAAGCAGAAAAAATGCCGAGCCTGTTTTATGCGCTTTTGCTCCGAAGCGATTATGCAAATAGGTGTAGATTGTAACAAGGTTTTGTCTGTAATATAAAGGCATTAGCACAGTTGCAATAACAAAATAGCCGACCAAATAGCCCAAAACCATTTGAAAATAATAGAATTTTGTATCATGCACCCAGCCCGGAACAGAAATAAATGTTACGCCCGAAAGCGATGCGCCAATCATGCCAAAAGCAACCAAATACCAAGGAGACTGCTTGTTTGCCGTGAAAAATCCGGCGGTGTTGGCATTCTTGCCGGTTATGCGAGAAATAACAATCAGAAGAATAAAATAGGAGGCTATAATAAGAAAAACAAGTTCGGGCGACATTTTTGCCGCAAAAGTAAAAACTTTTTAAAGATGAAAAACAAAATTCGGATTTATCTCTTTGACTTCTGGAAATAAATTATTATATTTGGTTTTTTACAAACAATAAAATATATAAATATGGCAAAAGTTGTAATTCTTGGTGCCGGTATTTCCGGGCACACCGCAGCATTGGTTGCAAAACGAAAGTTGGGGAAAAAACATGAGGTTATTGTGGTCAGCCCCAACAGTAATTATCAATGGGTGCCCTCAAATATATGGGTCGGTGTGGGTTTAATGAAACCCAAGCAAGTAAAATTTAAGCTGGCTCCCGTTTATAAAAAACAGGGGGTAATCTTTAAACAAGCTCGTGCATTATCCATTCATCCCGAAGGAAATAAAGCGCACAACCAAGCTTTTGTTAAAATTCAATATGTTGCCGGAGAAGATAAAGACAAGGAAGAAGTGGTAACTTATGATTATTTGATTAATGCAACCGGTCCGAAATTAAATTTTGCCGCAACTGAAGGCTTAGGTCCCGATAAGTTTACCCAATCGGTTTGTACCTATGATCATGCGGAACATGCTTGGAAAAATCTTCAAAAAGCCTTAGAGAAAATGGAAAAAGGCGAAAAGCAAACTTTCGTAATCGGAACCGGACATCCTATGGCAACTTGCCAAGGTGCAGCTTTTGAATATGCCCTCAATATTTCTTTTGAAGTGAATAAAAGAAAATTAAACCATTTGGCTGATATTTGGTGGCTTAGCAATGAGTATGAGCTCGGTGATTTCGGCATGGGCGGAGCATACATAAAACGAAACGGATATATTACGCCGACCAAAGTGTTTACCGAATCTATTTTTAAAGAATACGGTATTCGCTGGATAAAACGTGCGGGCGTTAAAAAAGTGGATGCAAACAAAATATATTACGAAACTTTGGATGGCGAGAATCACGAGAAAGAATATGATTTTGCCATGCTCATACCCGGTTTTGCCGGTGTAGGCATGAAAGCTTATGACAAAAACGATGCGGATATAACAGACAAAGTATTTGCCGGCAACGGAATGATGAAAGTAGATGCCGATTATTCGGGAAAAACTTTTGAAGAGTGGGCAGCAGACGATTGGCCCAAAACCTACCAAAGTCCTGTTTATGAAAACATCTATGCCTGCGGAATTGCATTTGCGCCACCTCATGGCATATCAAAACCGATGCAAAGTCCTAACGGAACAAATATATTCCCGACACCGCCGCGTACCGGTATGCCCTCCGGCGTAATGGGCAAAGTGGTTGCTCAAAATATTGTGCATAAAATTAAAACCGGGAAAAAGGACAATCCGCACACAGCTTCCATGACCAAAATGGGGGCTGCCTGCCTTGTTTCTGCCGGTTATGGTATTGTTAAAGGACAAGCGGCGGTTATGACGGTTAATCCGATTGTGCAAGATTGGGAAAAATATCCTAAATGGGGACGAAATATTAATGACACCGTAGGTGTTGTCGGTTCTGCCGGACATTGGATGAAACTCTTTATGCACTATATGTTCTTATATAAAGCAAAAGCAAAATTGTTCTGGTGGCTTATTCCGGAATAGCAGTCAGTTAAATTAAATAATAACGAAAAAATAATATATCATGGCAAAAAGTAAAGATAAAACCATACCCTATGCAAATTATTCGTATGCAACCGAACCCACTCGATTTGTTCGTTTCTTACGCGTATGTTTCATCAAGCAAATATTTCATTTTTTTCATTTGAACCTTAAAATTCTGCGTATTGTAGCACGCGGACACTCGTAAGAGTATATTTTTATATCATACAGGCGGCTTTCGATAAAACCGAAAAACCGCCTGTTGTAATTTTAGCATATTTTATAATACGCATTAAATTTTTTGCAATGCTTGCTCTAAGTCGGCAATAATGTCCTCAACATTTTCGATACCTACGGAGAAACGTACCAATTCATCGGATATGCCTGCTGCATCTTTTGCTTCCTTAGATAAGCCTGCATGTGTCATTGATGCCGGATGTTGAATTAATGTTTCCACACCGCCCAAGGATACGGCAAGAACTGCCAAATGCACATTGTTCATTAAATTTTCGCCGGCTGCTAATCCGCCTTTCAGACCGAAACTTATCATGGAGCTGAAACCGGTCATTTGTTTTTTTGCCAACTCATGCTGCGGATGTGATTTTAAGCCGGGATATTTTACCCATGCTATTTTGGGATGTTTTTCCAAATATTCGGCAACTTGCATGGCATTGGCTTGGGCTTTTTCCATTCTTAAACTGAGTGTTTTTAAACCTCGGTGTGTTAAAAAAGCCTGATGCGGATCCATATTTCCGCCGAGATATACCATTGCACCTCTTACTTTTTTGTATAATTCTTCTTTTTTCACAACAATAACACCGCCTACCACATCGGCATGCCCGTTTATGTATTTTGTGATGGAGTGCATTACGATATCTGCGCCTAAATTAAGCGGTTTTTGTAAATAAGGACTTGAAAAAGTGTTGTCAACGGCAACAAGAATATTGTGTTTATGCGCCAATTCACTTGCTTTTTCAATATCGGTTAAAACCATAGTCGGGTTAGCCGGAGTTTCCAAAAACAAGAGAACGGTATTGTCTTGTATGGCGGCTTCTATTTTTGAAATGTCGGAAGTGTCGATAAAACTCATTTCAACTCCGAAACGGGAAAAATCTCGCTCTAAAATGGCTCTGGAAGGTCCGTAAACAGATTCTCCGCAAATAATATGTTTGCCTTGTCCCAGTAATGCCATATAAATGGATGATACGGCACCCATGCCCGATGCTGTTGCAATTCCGCCAAATCCGTTTTCTAATTCCGCCATGGCATCTTCAAAGGCTTGAATAGTTGGGTTGCCTATGCGCGTATAAATATAACCGCTTTCTTTCCCGGCAAAAAGGTCGGCACCGTGTTTTGCACTTTTAAACCCGAAAGTCGATGTTTGATAAATTGGGGTAACGGCACTGCCGAAAACGTCTTCTACCTGTCCGGCATGTACCAGTTTTGTGTTAAATCCTTTATCTTTTGTATTCATTGTTTTGTATTTTAATAGTATATAATTTTTTCTTAACCGTAAATATGTTTTGTGGGAACGTTTGCTATAAAATCTTTTAAATAGAAAGGTTCAAAATATGCCACATCTTCAAATTGTTTATTTTCAAAAGCTTGATGCGAAAAATTAATCATATAATCGGCTGAGGGGTATAAATCTTCCAAAAAATGAGCATTATTTTTGCTTATCACCTCTTTGCATTTTGCCGCACCGTCTCCGAAAAAATAGACCTTTTTATGTTCTAATTCTTCTTCTAAAAAAGTGTTTGTAATAATTTCGGCGGAAATATTATTTATTGCCTTTAGATTCTTGTCAAAAAGTTGTGTATATACTTCCATTCTGCGGGCATCAATCATGGGGGCAAGCAAAAAATTTTCTTCCGAAGCCAAATGTTGTTTTGCCCCAAAAGCCATGTTTTGCAATGTTCCTACGGATATTAGAGGCACGCCGGCACCGTATGCAATACCTTTGGCAACCGAAACTCCGATGCGCAAACCCGTGTAGGAACCCGGACCTTTGCTTACCGCAACGGCATCAATCTCTTTAAGGTTAAGCTTTGCTTCTTTCAACATTTGCTCGATAAGAACCGTGAGCATTTTGGAGTGTGCGTTGATTTCGTGTATTTCTTTGCCCGCAATTTTTTCCCGATTTTTTGATAAGCAAACCGAACAAACCGATGTCGAACTTTCAATATGTAAAATTAATGCCATATATATTGTTTTAAGGACAGCCTATGCTCCTAACTACTTCTATAAACTTTTTTCTATTAAATTGTATTTTGTTAAAACTTCTTCAATTATATCAATGGCTTTGTCTAATAAATCTTTGCTTAAAGTAGCCATATAGCTCGTTCTTATTAGGCACTGACCATTTTCTGCCGCCGGTGGAAGTACCGGATTAACATAAACGCCCTTATCATACAACTCCTTAGAAATTACAAAAGTTAATTTTTCATCATAAGTATATATAGGTATAATTGGCGTGGTACTTTCTTTTGTTTTAATATTACGTTCTTTCAGTTGAGTTCTCATATACGAGGCGATACTATCCAGTTTTTTCACTAAATCGGGGTTTTCTTTAAGTACTTTTAGTGCCTCTAAGGCTGTCATGCAATTGGCAGGCGGTATAGATGCACTAAAAATAAACGGACGAGAATGATGCCTGATAAAGTCTATAACTTTATGGGACGCCGCACAATAGCCTCCCAATGATGCCAAACTTTTGCTGAAAGTACCCATGTAAATATCAATTTTATCTTCAAGTCCAAAGTAAGATGCAGTGCCTCTGCCACCTTCGCCAAGTACACCCAAACCATGTGCATCATCTACCATAATTCTTGCATCGTATTTTTCTGCAAGTCTTACTATTTCAGGTAAGTTTGCAATGTCGCCCCCCATTGAAAAAACTCCGTCGGTTATTATCAGTCGCCCATGCTGTTTGCCTTGGCAAGATTTCAGAACCTTTTCTAAATCCTGCATATCATTATGATTATACCTTTTCATTATTCCGGCACTTAGCCGACAACCGTCATAAATTGAGGCATGATTTTCTTTGTCAACTATTAAATAATCATGACGACCTGCTATACTGCTAATAACCCCCAAGTTCGTTTGAAATCCCGTAGAAAAAGTAATAACATCTTCTTTTCTCAGGAAATTTGCCAATTCTTTTTCTAATTCGAGATGTATATCCAAAGTTCCATTTAAAAATCTGGAACCGGAACAACCTGTACCATATTCTTCCAATGCTTTTAGTCCACTTTTTATTACTCTTTCATTAGATGTTAAGCCCAGATAGTTATTGCTTCCCAACATTATTCTTTCTTTCCCCTCCATTATTACGATAGGGTTTTGTATTGTCTCTAAGCAATGAAAATAAGGGTATAAATCTATCTTTTTATATTCATCTGCTTTGGTGTATAAATAGCATTTTTCAAAAATGTCCATACTGAGGTATTCTATGTGTATATATTAAATTAAATTGCTCATGCAAGAACTCTGTTGTGTGTTCTAATATCTTTTACTTTTCAGATATTTGCGAATCCATAAAAGCGCATACAAAAGTATAAAGAAATATAGTTTTAACGACTTTATTGCGTGAATTTTAAAATTATTTTCTTAAAAAAGAAATTAATATGTTAATTTCGCTGAGTTTTTCAGATAAAAAATTTATTTATAATGAAGAAATATACGCTTATAAACAATATCGCCGGATGGTTTGCTTTTGCTGTTGCGGCATTTACTTATTTATCAACTATTGAACCTACTGCAAGTTTCTGGGACTGCGGAGAGTTTATTACTTCCGGCTATAAAATGGAGGTGGGACACCCGCCCGGTGCACCTTTTTTTATGCTTTTGGCACGTTTTTTTACTTTGTTTGCCGGAAATGTTTCACAGGTTGCCGTAATGGTTAATATTTTGTCGGCATTGGCAAGCGCCTTTACCATTTTGTTCTTGTTTTGGAGCATTACGCACATTGCTCGAAAAATTATTGCAAAAGGCAAAGAATTAACACAAGCACAATTAATTGTTGTATTAGGCAGCGGATTTATCGGCGCATTGGTTTATACATTTTCCGATTCATTCTGGTTCTCGGCTGTTGAAGGTGAGGTTTACGCAACATCATCATTCTTTACGGCAATTGTTTTTTGGGCAATATTGAAGTGGGAAGATGAAGCCGACCAAAAATACGCCAATCGTTGGCTTATTCTAATTGCTTACTTGATGGGGCTTTCCATTGGGGTTCACTTACTGAACCTTTTGGCAATTCCGGCTATTGTATTCATCTACTATTTCAGAAAATATGAAACAAGCACAAAAGGAATTATTTATGCGATGCTCATATCCTTTGCCATTTTATTGCTTATCATGTATGGTATTATTCAAGGGCTTTTTGTGATAGGTTCTAAATTTGAATTGCTCTTTACAAACGGCTTTGGCATGCCTTTCTACACCGGATTAATTTTTTATTTCGTGCTCTTATTCGGCGGTATTATTCTGGGAATTAGGTACACTTTAAAGAAAAACAAAGTGCTTTGGAACACCATTTTCACCATGTTTGCCGTTATTCTAATCGGTTATTCGTCTTTCTTACTCATTCTTATTCGTTCCAAAGCCGACACGCCGATGAATCAAAATCGCCCGAACAATGTGTTCTCTTTGCTCAGCTATCTTAACCGAGAGCAATACGGCGACCGCCCGCTGTTCTTCGGACAGTATTTTAATGCACCTTTGGACAGAGAAGACCCTTATCCCCAAGTAAAACCGGTTTATTTGGATAAAAAAGACGAAAAGGGCAATGACAAATATGTTATTATAAGTTATAAAAACAGACGTAATTTCGATGACGAATATATTACGTTCTTTCCGAGAATGTACAGTAATTCGGAAAGCCCCGACCATGTTACCGGCTACATCAATTGGCTCGGAAAATCAAAAGACGATTTCTATTTTGCAAAAACCGACCCGAATACCGGTCAAATCATCAGAAACCGATACGGTGAGGTGGCTTATGACTATTACAATCCGAAAAGACCGGCAACTTTTGCGGAAAACTTGAAATTTCTTTTTAATTATCAGCTGAATTTTATGTATTGGCGTTATTTTATGTGGAATTTTGCCGGCAGACAAAACGATATTCAAGGACACGGAAACGTGAAAGACGGAAACTGGATAAGCGGTATTAAATTTATTGATGAATGGCGATTGGGAGACCAAGATAAAATTCCGCAAGTAATGAAAGATAATAAATCGCGAAATGTCTATTTCTTTTTGCCTTTTATCCTCGGTATTTTGGGAATGCTTTATTTGTATAAACAAGGCAAAAGCGGAAAAAATTATTTTTGGGCTATTATGCTTTTCTTCTTTTTTACGGGCATAGCCATTGTGTTATATCTAAATCAACCGCCGTTCCAGCCCAGAGAGCGAGATTATGCCTATGCGGGTTCTTTCTATGTCTTTTCAATGTATGTCGGTTTCGGTCTTGCATTTTTGTATAACTTCTTGAAAAAATATACCAAAGAAATTACAAGTGCAAGTGCAGCGCTTATACTGACTTTGCCGGTGCCGATATTAATGGCTCAGCAAAATTGGGACGACCACGACAGAAGTTCTTTATATACTGCAAGAGACTATGCCAAAAACTATTTAAATTCATGCGACAAGAATGCCATTATCTTCACAAACGGCGATAACGACACTTTTCCTTTGTGGTATGTACAAGAAGTGGAAGGTTTCAGAACAGATGTAAGAGTGGTTAATTTGAGCTATTTTAATACGCATTGGTATATTAATCAAATGCGCAAACAGGCATACAAATCGGCTCCGATTGATTTTACTTTGAAACCGGACCAATACCAAGATGGCACCCGAGATGTTTTATATAAGATAGAAAACCCCGGAATTTATTTGCAAGGACGCTATAAAGCCAATAAAGATGTATTCCAAGACAGATATAAAAAACTGTATAATGAATATTTTGATTATCTCGGCAAAACAAACTTTAAGGATAAATTCGCAAACAAGTATGCCATTTTATCAAAGGGCTATGAGGCAGTTGATCCTGTTCAGTTTTATGCCTTTATTAGAGAACGCTTAGAAACTGAAAAACTCATTAAAGATGAAGGTTTGAATGCCGATTTTGAAACGCTTAAACCCTTAAATGAAAAAGTTCGGAAATTGATTGAGGATATTTCTAATACCGGACTGTATTTGCAGTCAATCATAAATCATATTGCACAAGAAGACGATGCGTATAAAGCTCCTTTACAAAACGGTCAAAAAGTGAATTATTTGCCGACTACAAATTTTGTGTTGCCGGTTGATAAAGAAACTGTTTTGAAGAACGGTATTGTGGCACCGAAAGACTCTGCAAAAATACTTGATGCAATAAAATGGGATATTCGCAAACAACATGTCGCAAAAAATGAAATGATGGTGCTGGATATGCTGGCAACAAACAACTGGAAACGTCCGATTTATTTTGCCGCAACTGTTGGTAACAGTATGTATTTAAATTTGGAAGATTATTTCCGGTTAGAGGGTTTGGCTTATAAAATTGTGCCGATAAAAGCAGTCGGTAAAACTTTCGGTTCGGAAGGTTCGGTTAATTCGGATATACTTTACGACCGATTAATGAATAAATTCCTGTGGGGCGGCTTGGATACGCATCCCGAAAAAATATATTTAAACGAAAACAATCGCCGATTTATCATGAACTTTAAAAGCAGTTTTAGGGCACTTGCCGGACAGCTTATTCAGGAAGGTAAAAATGATAAGGCGGAAAAAGTTTTGGACAGATGTGTTGAGCTATTTCCCAATTCATTGGCACAATTGAGTTACTATGATGTTCTATTGGCTGAATTATATTTTAAAATAAACAAGCCGAAAAAAGCTACGGAACTTTTAAAAACAGCATTAAATAACTACCACGAAGATTTGGTATATTATTGCTCTCTTGAGAATAAGTATTTAGAAACCATGCAGGAAGATATAGGCAGAACTGCAGCATTGTACCAAGATGTGCTCAGTAAATTATATGCGAACAATCAAGGCGAACTTGCCCGTAAATACACATTGCAGGCATACAGCTTGCTGGAAGAGCGTTTTGCATTTACGGCAAACCTGTCCAAGATGAACAGAAAAGCGCAAGAACGATGGTATGCAAATATTCCCGATTATATGAAAGGTTTATTGCAATTTAATATGTATTTAGGGCAACATGTGAATAAATAGCCCTCTGCAAGAAAATACTAAATACTTTCTTAGACGTATTTTTGTTGTTTTTTTACCGGCACAAAATAAAAAAAGGCTTCCATGAGGGAGCCTTTTTTTATGATTTTGATTGTAATAATTTATTTGCAATAAAGATTTGTGCCAATGCCATAAATTCATAGATGATAAGCACAGGCAAGCGACCATTTGTAAGCCATTCACTCTCTTGCTTTAGATACATATAAACAGGTGTAATAATAAGAAAAAGAACGGGCAGCAAAAGCATTAATTTTATTTTAAAAACTTTCTTGTCCGATTTAAATGCCCATATTGCCGCAGCAAGTGATAAAATGCAAGGTATGCTGCCATGAAAAATTGCTCCGAAATGCAAATATCCGAATGAAATGAATATTATTTTTATGAGAACATAAAATATTCCGAGCGCACCGTAAGTTACATACAATTTTTTATTGATTTCCATATTTTTTATATTTAATTGTTAAGTTGCTGAAGATTCTTTATTCCCTGCAAACAAAAATAATATTATTTCTTTAAATGCCAAGTATTTTGCTTAATCCAAATTATTTATCAAGTCTTCTTAGCGAGGGCTGCATATACAATAAAATAAGTGAAAAGGCGATTGAGGCATATCCTTTGATATGGTGACTGAGGCTTATCAAACAAAGTGCCTTATTTTGATGTAGATGCTGACCGGAATAGATTACTTGGTGAATAATTTTATTTAACAGTGTTTGTAAGCTGTTTATTTACTGTTGTTTAGTGTTTTTTAAGGAGGTTGATTTTCCTACATCCTCTTCTCCGAGGGGGATTTTGCTGTTTGCCAAAAACCATGAAATCGTAAAAAGTCAGCTATTTGGTTTTACTTTTGCAAAAGTCTCGAAATGCGAATTAATTGCTCGTCATTTTTTTGAAAAAATATGAAAAATATATCCTTTTGATCGGTGTAATCTTATTTTTATGATGGGTAAAGAATTAGAAAAAAAGTGTCCGGCTCGAAAATTCGATTTTCGCTCGTGTGTGTCTATTTATTAAAAGTTTTTTATAGAATAATCCTGAAAAAAATTTTTATAATCATTTTTTTTTGTTACATTTGTATAATATTAATAGATTATTTTTAAATTAAAACAAAAAACATCATGAACAAAATTTATTTATTCGCGACTTTTTTATTCTTAATCGGAGCTAATGTTTTTGCTCAAGAATTACCCCCAAATCCTGAACCCGGCAAGTGTTATGTTAAATGTATTACCGCTGATGAATTTAAAGAAGTTACAGAAACTGTAACAGTCTCTCCTGAATATAAAAAATTAGTAACATATCCCGCAACGTTTAAAACAGTTGAGGAACGTATTTTAGTAAAAGAAGCTTCTAAAAAGTTAGTTTATGTACCCGCTGTTTACGAAACAGTTAATGTACCTTATGTAAAAAAAGAAGCTACCAAAAATTTAAAAGTTGTTCCGGCTACTTTTGGCGAAGACAGCAAAGTTTTTGAGGTTTATCCCAAAACAGGACGTTGGGAATATACTGAGTTAAAAGACTGCCCTTCGGCAAATAAAGATGACTGTATGGTTGCTTGTTTTGTTGAGCGCCCGGCAAGAAATGAAGTTGTTTCCATCACAACTTTAACCGCAGATGCATCAACTACTCCAATTGATGTTCCCGAGATTAAAGGAACTTACAAAAAGCAAGTTGTTAAAACTCCTGCTACCATGAAAGAAATTGAGATACCTGCTCAATATAAAGTTATTAAAAAACAAGTTGTGGATAAACCGGCAAGAACTGAGGAAAAAATTATTCCGGCTGTTACAAAAACCGTTACAAAAACTGTATTGGTGAAAAAAGGCGGAATGACTGTTTGGGAAGAAGTTGACTGTGGTTTAGTGAGCGGAAACTCTAATATTATTCCGGTATTCTATCAAACAGCAAGTGCAAAACTTACACCGGCATCTGAAAAGATTATTGATCAATACTTATACAGTTTAATGAAAGATAAACCGGGTATTCGCATTGAGATTATGTCGCACACCGACTCAAGAGGTAATGACCAATACAATAAATCTTTATCTCAACAACGAGCACAATCTGTAGTTAATTACTTAGTGAAAAAAGGAATTAGCCGTTCTAGATTGGTTGCCAGAGGATATGGTGAAACCAGATTGGTTAACCGTTGTGCAAACGGTGTTAAATGTACTGATGCAGAGCATCGTCAAAACAGAAGAACAGAATTCCGTATTATTCAATAATAAGGTATTTGTTTAAACATAAAAAAAGCTGTCCGAAAAGGACAGCTTTTTTTATGTTGATGGGCAGCCTGCCCTTTAACCCGCATTATTACCTAGTTAAGTGTGTAAGGCTTTTATTTACAGTGTTTTATTTTTTGCGAAAATCAATCTCTCTACCCCCTCTTCTCCAAGAGGGATTTTGCTATTTGCTAAAACCCTTGAAAAATTGCAAAGAACACACTTGCAGCAAACAAATGTGCGCATTTGTTTGCTGCCGGGACTTCGGTCTTCCGACTTTTGAATCTTCTACAACGGTAAAGTTAGATACTTGTTTTTGCTAAAAAGTCTCGAAATTCCATCTAACTAAATTTGTAAGTTGTTATTATAGTATTTTGATGTTTTGAGAAATTTGCAGTTTTTGCATCTGCATTTGCAACTGTAAAGTTAGATTCTTGGCTTTACTTTTGCAAAAGTCTCGAAATGCGGGTTAATTGATTATTAATTCGCTAAATGCAAAAGCCCGAGTATATTCCCCGGGCTGTTATACATATTATTATTTTTCTTACTTTCTAAGTATAAGTTTTTGAGTGATTACTTTTTTATTTTTAATAAATTTAATAATGTAATTCCCTGCATCACACTTCGTAAGGTCTATCAATTCGTGATTAGATATTTTTCTTTGATTATAAATAACTTGACCTAATATATTATAAATAAGAACTTGTGTGTTCTCCGCTCCGTCTATATACAGCAAGCCGCTTGTTGGATTAGGATATAGATGAACATTCATATCATCAAGAGTAGTAATGCTCGTAATTATATTGTTTTTAGCTGCATTTATGATTTCTCCGGTTGCCGCATCTCTTATCATAAGCACAATCCGAATTTCATTTTCGTTATATTCTTCCGGAATGGTATAAGAAAAGTCATATGTTACGGGAACATTATAAGTTAAATCCGCAGGAATACTATTTTCTTGTCCCTCCCAGCCTGCAATTAAGGCTCTTGCTACATGCTTGTATATCATCTCTGATGCCGGCATGTTAAAAGGTCCGTTTTGAAAATCTATATTTGTAATTGGCGTAACAAAAGCTGTAGAGCTTCCGCTCATAGCATTGGCTTGATCGTAATCAGAAGTATTCCCTGTTACATTATCTTCGGTAATTACCGGAACAAATCTATAATTCGTACCGGTTAAATCTGTCGCAAAAGTTGCTGATGCTTGGAATGTTATTTCTCTTGTTTCATCATTATACTCAATATTGTTTACAGAAGCTTTAGCTAATGGCAGGTGATTCTTCATTTGTGCCATAACATCAGTTCCATCGGCAGTAGTACCTTCTTGGGGTAAGTGTTTAGGGTGAACAAGCTCCATTCTGTTTAAGGCTACATTTGGTTGTCCAAGTCCAAAAGCATCCGTAAATGCGGTTTCGTATTGAGTAATAGCCATAGGATCTAAGCCCATACTGCTACTATGTATAGCAATACCAATGAAATTATCAGGATTCTGTAATTCGGCATATTCCATGCCGTACAAGCCCCAAACACAATAAGGGCAACGAACTCCGGTAATTTCTTCTGCAACAACCATCTGAGGGTATGCTTCGTTAATAACCCAAACATTTTTATACATATTGTTATCAGAGGCATCTTCATCTATATTGCCATTAGGATTGGAAATAACAACTTCTATGGTATGAGTGCCAACCGATAGATTTGCAGGAATATTATGTGTAAATTGATGCGTTTCATTCAATCCAATATTGATGCCTGAAACTGAATAAACTGCTGATGTTGTCCCTCCGTCAATACTATAAACCACATCGTAAGAGGTCAAAGGCGTTTGGGTTGATTTGTTTTGAATCGTTCCTACAATATTCAATGCCCCTTGTGCTTCTCTGTCTCTAAAATCTAAGGATATCATTTTAATATCATTTAACCCGAAAAATTCATCAAAATATTTGGAAAATCGGGGTTAAAGTGTTATTTTTGAAAGTGTTAACAAAAAAACAATAACACAAAAAAATACCCC
>PDWI01003897.1_pt1 | contig 21928 bp, 19 predicted proteins | sample 1430891 | NCBI WGS metagenome assembly PDWI01 (sample SAMN01162508, study PRJNA174530) | Oral metagenome, whole genome shotgun sequencing project. | biome: Marine environment; feature: Marine mammal; material: Swab sample of the gingival sulcus; isolation source: swab sample of gingival sulcus... | reverse complement strand
GGCTTATGTACTGTATCAGCAAAACTTAAATTTCCAACTAATGTGCTTAACACCACTAAGGATGCCATAACAAACGCTATGATTTTCTTCATAAATCTCTCCATCTGTTTATTTTGTTTCTAATTTTTTCATTACATTTTTGTGTTCTTCAATTTGTATTCTCAACAGATTCACTCGCTCTGCTTTCCATTTTTTGTTGTTGAGCTGCTTCCTGACGTTCTTCTTCCAAATGCTTCCTCTCCAGCTCTTCAAGCTCACGTTCCATACTTTCTTCGTAAGGTCTAATAAATTTTTCATACACCTTATCAGGATCGCGATACTCAATATCTTGAATCAATCCATCCCGAATATGAACCACCTGATCCGCATAATCCGCAACCTCTGCATCGTGTGTAACGATAACAATAGTCTGGTTTTTCTCATGCGCCATTTTCCAAATAATGTTCATAATCTCTATGGATGTTGCAGTATCAAGGTTTCCAGTCGGTTCATCCGCAAAAATAATCTTCGGTGAACCCACAAACGCTCTGGCAATACCCACTCTTTGTTGCTGTCCACCAGACATTTGGTTCGGTCTATGCTTCAAACGATCCCCAATGCCGACAAGATCCATATAATGCCTTGCCAACTTTTTGCGCTTAGATGCCGGTATTCCTCGAAAAACAAGTGGCATCATCACATTCTGAATCGCCGAAAGTGAAGAAATCAAATTGTACGATTGAAATACGAAGCCTATGTTCTTCTGACGAAACTTCGCGAGCTGTCTCTCACTGAGCTGATTGACAATCTCTCCTTCAATCGCCACATTACCGACCGTAGGTCTCTCAAGCCCTGCCATCATATTGAGTAACGTTGATTTTCCACTACCCGATGTACCGATGATACAACAAATGGCACCGCGCTTAATATCAAGATCAATTCCCCTAAGCGCTGCCACTTTTTCATTACCAAGAAAATAGACTTTTTTGAGATCTTGCACCCGAATGGCAAAATCACTTTTCTTTTTCTTGACTTTGTTCACGCTCTGCGCAGACTGAACTGTCGCATCTCTCGTCTTTGTATTATTTTTTTTGTTTTCCACATCATTCTCCTAGCCATATTATTGTACACTAAATCACAGGGCTTAAACATTAAAATTTGATTAAAAATAGAATCCTCTACACGCCGTTTTCCATTCCATGTGTGAAAGTTCTCTCACTATCACGCTCCTGTACTTCACTAGATAGTGAATCATACTGGTACACTTGGAGCTCCGGACTATTCTTTTTCGCGCCGCTTAGCACTTTAAAAGATTTATTTTACCTCTCACAAATAAATAGCTACTTTATTTGAGTTTTTAAAAGTCTCAATATAACAATAGGATACCCTATTTTTCAATTCCTGTATCCAACGCTTAAGATTTTTTGAATTTATTGAATTTTAAAACGATAAACACTTGTAAATCATTCTAATTTTTAATATAATTTAAACATGACCTACAGGACATATTCACGCGAATATAGGAGCGAGTCGGCTGAAATCGGCACGGCAATCTCCAATATAGATAACGAAAACGTAATAATTATAACGATGTTTCGCCCTGCATTAATTGCGCGCTCTACCAAAGAGCTTCTCGAAAATCTGTACAATTACTTAGATTTTAAAGAAGATCAAGAAAAAGCGCGACTAATATTAAAAAATGTAGAAGGGCGTTCTTTTGAGCAGTTTGTTACATCCACAACAATCACCAAAGAATTTCGTGTTCAAATTGCATTTGAGCTTCTCAAAAAAATGCTGCGATATGACGAGTTTCCAAACGCAATCAAATATGCGTTGATTGACGACGAGCAAATTCTGTTTAACGAAAACGGCGTTTACCTGCGAGAAATTGTAAACTTCACAGACAATGAACGCATTTCTGATCGTGATATTATTAAGTCATTAGGCGCCATATTATCAAGGTTATTGCCAAATTTAGAGGGTGCAGAAGCCACTTTAATAGAACAAATCGCGAAGGGTATCGGCGGATTCTATACGATAGCAGATGTATACAGCGCATTCCGCGACGTGTTTATCTACGAAATACCTGCCAAATTAGAAAAACGAATTTACATTTATCCCAAAAACGGAGAGGTCATTGACGGAAATTCTGTTGACGAATTTTTGCGTAAGGAAGAGCTAAGACAACTCGAAAATATGCGATTGGCAGAAGAGCAGAGAGTTCGTGAAAAGATTAACTCTTTTGATGAAAAAATAGCCAATCAAACCGATATTTCACTTAATATTACGTCGGATGGATTTACCAATCAAGAAATTAATTTAACCAATAAAAATACAAAACAGATCGTAGACGGAACTGCGGAATTTGAATTTATACGTTCGGTGCAACCTAAAACAATAAATATCAACGAAGTGAAAAAAGAAATCACGAGCAGTTTGCAAGAGATTGTCGATGAATACAAAAATTACGGAAAACAAAAAATAGAAAACAACCAAAATATAGAAACAACCGAAACATCAGAAGAAATTGATGAAAGTGAAGACATTGTACTGGCAAAATACTCTTCGGAAAACGAAATCCCTGAAGAACTTGACAATACAGCAAACTTGTCGCCTATGGATTCGCAGGACGAAGATGCAGAGATAGATTTTGTTTCTGATATAAAACTGATTGAAAACGAGGGACCAAATACAGAAAGCGAAAGTGATACTCACTCCTCTGCTAACGAACCTATTACTGATACGATAAATTCGTCTTCGTCGGAAGAAAAAGAAGAAACGAAAAAAGAACATCAAAAAAATAACTCTAAAAAAGGTAGAAAGAACAAGAAAAAACAAAAGAAACAAAAAAAACATGAGAAAGAACTCGATACCTTCAAACTTCCGTTACCAGATGAAGACTTCGAAAACACAGACGTCGTACGTATATCACAAGCAACTTCGACAATACCATTGACGGATGATTTAAAAGATAATCTCGAAGATACCTCGATTCTTGACTCAGAAGACAAAGATTCACCGTTCTATAAATACAAAGAAAGCGAAACAACGAAACTCGATGCTGAATCCGCTTCTGATTTAGACGAATTTTACAAAAAAATGGACAGTTACGATAAAGACCGAAAAACCAAATACGTATTATCCGCTGTCGCAGCGATTATCATAGCGGTAGCGATATACTTCGGCATCGGCTACATCAAACAAGTCTCTACGCCGATTGAAGTAGCTTTTAATTTGAACAAAGCGACAATATCGACGATTGAGTGCATTAACGAATGTGAAGGAAAATCAAAAATCGAAAAATATATTTGGAAAGTGTACTTCAATGATATCCTTCTCGAAAAAGAAACGGTAACATATGATAAAAATCAAAATTTAAATCTGACGTTCAAAAGCGAAGGCATCTACCGAATAACACTGACCGCAGTCGGAAAAGACGGTAAAGAGTACGGTCCAATATCAAAAGACTACGAAGTAAACTTTGATATTGAACCCGAGTCCCCTACTAGTTCAGAGAGCGATTAATTTCTATGAAAAAACAAAACATTTCTGGAGTAATGAGACATGCAATCGAACGCCATCAGATGATTTCTGATGGCGATTTTGTCGCTGTTGGGCTTTCTGGGGGAAAAGATTCCATGGCTCTATTACACGCGCTTAAAATGTTTCAACGGTATAGTGACAAAAAATTTAAACTAGCGGCACTATCAATAGATCCAGGGTTTGAAAACACATTGGGAAATGTTGGGCTCGACTATGATAAAGCAAGTGTATTTTGCGAAAAAATAGATGTTCCGCTCCATATTGCTCGCACCGATATTGCTGAAATTGTTTTTGAAATTCGAGACGAAAAAAATCCGTGTTCCCTCTGTGCCAATATGAGGCGTGGGGCACTAGCCACCGAAATGAACAAACGCGGAATGAACAAACTCGCCCTCGGGCATCATGAAGATGATTTAGTGGCGACTTTTTTAATGAACCTCATATACGGCGGAAGATTGGATACTTTACAACCAAAAAGTTTTTTAGATGTATCAAAAATCACAGTTATTCGCCCATTGATTTACGCGTCGGAAAAATCCATCAAATCATATGTTGCAAAAAATCAGATTCCTGTGGCAAAGAGTCCCTGCCCAATGGATAAACGAACGGCAAGAGAAAACGCAAACAAAGTAGCGGCGGAGCTGTATAACATCAATGAACACTCGCGAAGTGCGATTGTCAATGCGGTGCGTTCGCTTATTGATAAATAATGTTACAACATCAGAAACACGAGGACTTCTAAAAACTTAGATATTAGTTAAATGAGTATACTACGTGATACTAATCTCAAATAAATTTAAGAGTGGTATAAAATGTTAAAAAAGAGGGCATAAGTGCTTTAGCAACTCTTTATGTATAAAAACAAAAAGGACAGAATAGCTCAGAAAAATCCTTCATTGGCATCATGGCCCAGTGCATTCCAAATTCTCTATCCCTTTTGCTCTCTTCAAAAAGTTAATACATGCATTTCAATTTAAGAATAGTTTTACCTTCGCATACTCACAACATATAAATTCTTTTTGAATTTTTAGAAATCCTCTAATTTTTAAGTTCGTAAAATATTCTTCTCAATATGTTCACTTAGACAAGTTAAATATCGTTAATTTTATACATTTCAAGTTATCAAGCAGACTCTAATTTATTTAACACTAATTTCCTATAAGGGTCAGGAACATGTAGACTAAAAATGTGCCTTCTAGTGCAGGTACTAGCAACCATGCAATTTTAAAGTGATTCTTTTTTAGTAGCACTAACCTTAATTTCAAAGCAAAAGAAGTCAATTCTTGAATGAGTGCCACCAATTCTAAAATCGTAGCTGTTCTTAGTTGAGCAGTATTCCACACCGCCACCCGATGGACATTAAATAATAAATCCAAGAACGAAGAACCTTCTGGAACAGCAAGCATATAAAACACAACAGCAATCAATGTTATAAAAACCGAAATCATTGTAATGATAGGTATTGCCATAGGCAAAGGTAATTCCGCATTAGAATTCGAAAAATAACTATCTATTTTACTCGATAAAATGGGATCCGAACTAATAATTTCTGCTTGTTTTTTATATAGATATGTCAAAATTCGCTTCGATTTTTTTTCGCTGATATCATTATAACGTATTCGAAGCTCATAATTGCGCATCTGCTTTTTATACTCACACGCAATAACTGTGGCATCAATAATAAAACAAGAATCATCTATTTTTTGAAGCTCTCTATTTTTTATGTACGCCTCGGCATCTTCCTCCGCTTCTTCAACAAAATCTTGATAACGTATTGCTTCATTTTCATAATTATTCTCTTTATCTTCCTCGTATACCTCAAAAATTTTCTCAAGATGAACTCTATCACTTAGAATAGAATCGCCGATATCAAAATGCCATAAAATACTAATTTTTTCTCCAACGCTTAAACGCACTGGAATATACCCCATCATTCCTGAAAGACTGATGTCTTTCGTCGTCATTTGAATCATTTTTTCATTGCTTTTAATCATCATTGGTGTCGTAATATCGACCCGAAACGCTTTTCGTCTTTCTGCATAAACCGCCTCACCCACAATGCGAAGCGTAACAACAGGAATGTTATCAACAAGCCCTTTTTTAACTATTTTACAAGGGAACTGAACAACTTTTATAGTAGTGCCATCTTTGTAGGTATACAGCACATCAACAGCAGTAATTTCACTAAATAAAAAAATTTTTCCGTCAAGCATCGGAGCTAGTATTCGAAACTGATTCTCTTCAACCCCTTGCTCAATTAATGTTCGCAAATTGGTATCTAGCCCTTCTACAGATACTTCGATCATATGACTCGGTAGAAGATATTCTCTTGGATCTTTCATTACCTCTCCTCACTTACTGTATTAATTTTACAACAGACATCACTCAACCAATAACGGATAAATTTCTTCAAAACAAGAAATTTCATTTATAAAATTCTTTAAGATTCGTGCCGTTATTCCCCAAATTTTATGTCCTTCATATTCGTAAACATATGACTTTATAGGCTCGCAATACTCAGCGCTTATCATTTGAATCTCGGGACAATAAGATTTCAAAAAACTCAGAGGAACTGTAAATACACTCTCCACTTCATCCGTTGACGGGTTTATGTCCGCCCCTTCTTCTAGTACGCCTACAAACGCATCAATCCAGTAGCCTTTGATGGATTTAGTGCCTTTCAAGGATTTTATAACTGTTATTTTTTTTAGGGGCATGCCCAGTTCTTCTGCTGTTTCACGGATTGCTGTATATTCTAAGCTTTCGCCGTGTTCTCTCGCTCCTCCAGGAAACGAAATTTCACCGCCGTGTTCTTTAAGATTCGGATTGCGCACTTCAAAAAGTACAAACCACTCACCACTCTGTCTTACAAGCGGTAGCAATACCGAAAATTTAACATCACTTACAACATCCATACTATTAATATATCCTATTAGTGATATATTCGCAAGTTTTACAGCGTCTATCTAAGTCCATTTAAAAACAGTTCCTACTATACAAAAGCTTTTTCCGAATTTCTAAAAAAACCTTGTTTTTTAACACCAACTACTTTATAATATGCTTACGTGCACCTATAGCTCAATTGGATAGAGTAGCGGACTTCGAATCCGTTGGTTGGGGGTTCGACTCCCTCTAGGTGCACCATTTTATTTTTTGAAGCCACTGAAATAACTGCTAATCCCTCCAGATACTAAGGTCTGCGGGATTTTTATTTTTGTATTATTTTGCATTATTTTGCACAAAGGGAGACCCAAAAAGAGTAACTCAAAATATTACAACTCTTTTATTATCACCAATTTTATCACCAGCTTTATAGAATAAATAAAACATGCATCAATACGATTATAATTTCTTCATCTTATTAGCCTCTAAGATCTGCTCTTTTTTCTCTATTTCAATACCATCTAAAATTTCAAAATTTGGTTTCGCTAAATAATAGCCCTGAATAAAATCAATGCCAATCTCAATAAGCACATTCATTTCTTCTTTGACCTCTACTCCTTCAGCAATCGTTTTAATTCCGACAGATTTAGCAAACTCAATAATGTTTTCTACCAATTTCCGTCTGTTTCTATCTTTGTGAATATCTCGAACAATACCCATGTCAATTTTTATATAATCAGGATTTATCCTAAGAAGGGTTTTCTCCGTAGAATAGCCAGAACCTAAATCATCAATCGCAATTAGATTTCCATAGTTTTCACGGTAACGCTTTTTAATGTCCATTGATTTATTATCAAGTTCTTCACCTTCGGTAATTTCAATAACAATTTTTTCGCCCCAAATCTCCAATTTTTTTCGAATATTTTCTTCAAAAGCATTCTCAATCACAACATTTGCAATGGAATTAATAAATATTTTCTTCCCCTCAAACTCCGCTTTTCGATCCTCTATCTCGTCAAAAACTCCTTCAAAAGTCAATTTTTCAACAAGTGGAAGTTTAAATTGGACTTTTGCTATTTTCATCACATCATCCACGGACTTGATTACATCAGACATCGTTCGCATCAAAGCTTCATATGCAAATATCTCCCCTGTCTTAGCCGAAACAATCGGCTGGAACGCAAACCGAACCAACCGCTCCTCAATAAGGCGGTTGAACTCTTCTTTTCCCGAAAGAACAATGTATTCACTGTCATAAATATTTCTTTCAAATTCAATGATACTTCCCTTATTTGTGTGCTTAGCTTGATACATTGCAAAATCTGCAAATTTATGAAGTTCTTCATAATTTTGACCATCTTCCGGATACCAACAAATACCAACACTCGCCCGAATTTTTACACTTTCTAAATTCGTAATTTTAAGTTCGGTATTGAGCAATTTATCATGCAAAATATGAATGCTTTCTCTAATAGCATCTTTCCCCTGATTGTATTCGAGGAACGCAAAGAACTCATCCCCAGAAAAACGCGATACATACGCTTCTTCATCAACTCTTAGCGCGCTTATAATTTTAGCGGTTTCTTGAATATACAAATCACCCCAATCGTGGCCATAATTATCATTGATGTATTTCAAATTATCCAAATCCCACATAATCATTGCAAATTGCTTGTCAGGAGAACTCTCAATTTTCTCCTCGACAAGTTTTTTGAAATAACTTCTATTAATTAGCGAAGTTAAAAAATCATAGTTCTTTTCATGTTCCAACGCCAAAATATCATTGTAACTATTTGTGTAATCCAAATAAACGTGGAACCTCTTTCCATTTACTAACTTTTGTTCATAACTAATATATATAACTTCGCCAGTTTTTTCATTCACAGTTTTAATAATACTAAAATTATCATTAGCATCGGAGTCGATAAATTCTACACCTTCAGCACCTGTGTACTTTTCCAATGTCGTTTGAAATTCCTCTCTAGTATACTCACTAATAGCACCCTCTGTTTCATCAAGTTTCCCAAACAACATCGACAATTTTCCAGTTCGATACATCATGCCTTTTTCTTCGTCTTCTTCAATAATAACAATACCAAAGCCAATAAACTCCAATAAATTTTGCATTTTAAAATAGAATTCACCAATATTTTCAGACATCTCCTCAATCTTGTCTATCAGCAAATCCATTTCCTTAATATTGGTTTTTGTCAATTTTAAATCTTTGTTTACATTGGTATCTTCAATATTTTTCGCCAATTTTCTAATTGGCTTAGTCAATATAATTGAAAGAACAAAAGACAAAACTAGTGCTAAGATTAAACTTACCAGTAATGTAACATTCAAATTTCTAGTGTATCGATCTTCGTGATAACTAAAGTTTTTGCTGTTCATAAAAAGACCTAACTGCCAGTCATCATTACTGTAATAGGAATCCTTATCATAAATATTAATCGTTTTTACTAACCCATAATACTGTTCTTGACTTTCCTTTGTTGTTTCCAAAAGATACAGCTGTTCATCGTTTTGATTATCCAAACTTGTGTACTCTTTATTAGCGGACCGATAAACAATATTTTTTTTCGAATCAACACCATCAATATAATCACCAAAATACGAAATAACATAAGACTGCTTCAAATCAGAGGTTTTATCAGCACTATTGTCATCACTTGGAGTTTCGGTATACTGTTTAGTATCATTTAAAAGCGTAAATCCAACTTCAAACTCTGAAGAAAATGTATCCATTTCCAACACATCAGCAATCATATCTTCACTAATTTCAACACCAACTATTCCATACAACTCACGCGTCCACCTATTCATAATTGGTTCTACATAGACAATATTATCGCTGCGATCATCTGATAAATCAACTCCGGATAACCAAAAACCCAATTTTTTTTGATTTTTAATATCGGAATTTTTATAACTGGACACCACCCTGTTTTTTATCTCTTCAAACGTTTTGTTATCGCCATTGTTCGGATCAATATTCGGTTTCCAAGACCCGTCAAAATTAATTTCTATCGTATTTGCCAGTTCAGCACTGCCGATTTCAACAACAATATCTGAATTATCTGTCGCCTTATAATTCTTATTGTTATCTCTTAGGAAAAATATTTCATCTTTTTCAATAGGACTTTCAACAAAATTTTCGCTCATTAAAACAAATGCACCAGCCGCGTTAGCGTTGTTCAAGCTTTCTAACAAAGCACCTGCGATATGAACGCTTAAAGTCACAGGTGCTCCAGAAATCCCACTGTTTTCATATTCATAATCCACTTCACGAATCAAAGGCTCTAATGATTTTTCCGACGAAAAGTCATTAGCCATTTTTCGCTCCAGTTTCTTGGCACTTTCAGAAAGTCTGTGTTCATAGTAGCGGTATGTAGAAGATTCAAGCATCTTTACGACATCTATATTTGAAAAAATCGCGTAAAAAATAATAGTATGAATCATCAATACTACAAAAACAACAATGGTAACTTTCAATCGCGCCGAATATGTTTTTTTCATTTTTTCAACCTATTTTTGTTTCTATTTTTGTAATTCTAAAGTTGCTTCCACCTTCTCTACAAAAGAATCATACCAACTATCAAAATAATCGTCCGATAGATAGTAAGACATCACTTCATCGTAATCTTCTCCACTTTCCAAACGCTCTCTCACTGATTTCACATCGTGTTCTGTAAACTTAGAAAACTCATCAGATATAAGATATCGAATATCTTTAAATCCCTCCACAGGATAATGCACATAAGGAGTCATGGTTTCATATTGTTCATAGGCTGCCATCAAAGTCTTTGAAATATGATCCTCTACATTATTTTCCGATAAATACGTTTCAATAAAATCTTTATTAAACGCTTTTTTGGTAACAGGAAGATAACCAGAATTAATTGCAAACTCAGCATTCTGTTCCGGTGCAGTAAACCACTTCAAAAACTCAACACAGGCATTATTTTTTTCATCACTTCCCTTTAATGCAAATAACCCTCCGCCTTGTATATAAAACATCTTTTCTTTCCCCTCAATATAAGGAACACTGAGTATTTTCATTTCAATATCATAACCGACATCGTTAACATATTTCTTATGAGGAAAATAAAGAGTACCAGCAGTAGAGCCTGAACTTAAAAGCAATTTCCCGATTTTAATATCCTCTGTTGCATACCGAGCCTCTCTTCCAAAATATCCTCTTACCATCGGCACATAATAGTTATCCCATATAGTTCTAGCGGTTTCTTTTGAAAAATTAACAACCGTTTCTCCGTCTTTACGCTCTAAAAAGTCACCACCAAGCGCCTTTGCACTCAACAGGAAATAATTCGTAACAGAATCCATTCCAAACAACGCTTTTCCGTCATAAGGTTCTTCTGTAAGCGAATCTGTGTATTCGTAGTATTTTCTAGCCGCCTCAATTAACTTATTGTATGTTTTCAAATCATCATAATCAATACCAATTTTCTCTTTCAAATCTTCAAAATCCGTTTCATTAAGCATCACAATCGTCTGAGATTTAGCAATGGGGAACATGTATAATTTATCACCATCTTCCTCGTGAACAACACCCATATCGACAAATGAATCGATAAACCCTGCGATTTCCTCATCACTGTAATAATTATAAAAATCCAACAATTCACGATGTTCCTTTACCTTCCTATCAATTCCTCGATAAGTAACAAACATATCCGGCGCGTCTAGCGAACCGGCATCTTCTTTTACCGAACTCAGCAAAGCCTCATCTAACTCATACGGATTTCCAAACACTTGATGATTAACAACAATACCCTTTTCTTTACCTACACCATCGTTAAATTCTGCAACCACCTCATCAAACATCGCTTTTTGTTCTCCTGTATAATACGACCAAATAACAATATTTTGAATTGTATTTCCTTCGTCAACTTCCTTATTGCCACACGAAGAAAACAAAAAAACAACCGATAAAATAACTACAATCAACAAAATTTTACGAAAATCACGCATACCCACTCCTCTCAACGCTTCTCTTTCAATCATCGTGACATCCTTAAGCACACAAGTCATCGAAGATGTAACGCCTTAAAGAAAACACAACCTTCTGTATTTTCACCAACTTATTAATTAACTAAAAATATAAAATGTTAAATTAATATAATTTTAGTTAATAAAATAAGCTAAAAAGAAAAACTTTACTATGATAAGTTTACTCTATTTGAACCCATAATGCAACTTTATACGCCAATAAAAAAGTTGGCTCTATACGAAATTTGGAGTGCACTGGGTCACTTACCCGTCTAAACAAAACACTTCTTCCGTCCTAATGAAGTATTTTATTAGAAAATAAAAAATTTAGTCACAAATGAGGTGAGACCGCGAAAATAAAAACTCCCATATTTCTATGAGAGTTCAAATAGGTCTTAATGAGATATTTGATTGAGTTTAATAGAACAGACAATTTTGAGACGATTCTGCCTTTCTCAACAGTGTCCAATAGCTTCTTATAAAAAGTTGGCTCTATACGAAATTTGGAGTGCACTGGGTCATGGTGCCAACGAAAAATTCCGTATAGAGCCAACTTAATTTAAAATGGAACGATTACATCATTCCACCCATACCGCCCATTCCTGGTGCTGGCATTTCAGGCTCTGGTGTCGTATCAACAACAGCTGCTTCTGTTGTTAAGAACATCGCAGAAATCGATGCCGCATTTTGAAGGGCGCTTCTTGTAACCTTAGTTGGGTCTACAATACCTGCCGCAATCATATCGACAATCTTACCTGTATTAGCATTATATCCATTCCCTTTTCTAGCTGATTTCACTTTCTCTACAATTACAGATCCCTCAAGCCCTGAGTTTGCCGCGATTTGTCTCACTGGCTCTTCAAGCGCTCTAGCCACAATTAATGCACCTGTACGCTCATCACCATCAAGCTTCTTCGCAAGGTCTGTTACGCTCTTAATCGCATTGACAAGAACTGTTCCACCTCCAGGTACGATACCCTCTTCAACAGCCGCTCTAGTCGCATTAAGCGCATCCTCGATACGAAGTTTCTTCTCTTTCATCTCAACTTCTGTTGCAGCACCTACTTGAATAGCCGCTACACCACCGCCAAGTTTTCCAAGACGCTCTTGAAGTTTCTCTTTGTCGAAATCAGAAGTGCTCTCTTCAATTTGTGCTTTGATTTGTTTCACTCTCTCAGCAATTTTCTCTTTATCACCCATACCATCAACAATAGTAGTATTATCTTTTGTGATTTTAACCGACTTCGCACGACCAAGTTGCTCGAAAGTAGTCGCTCTAATATCGAATCCAAGCTCTTCAGAAATTACCTGTCCACCAGTAAGGATCGCAATATCCTCAAGCATCGCTTTTCTTCTGTCGCCGTATCCTGGTGCTTTTACTGCGATACAGTTAAGCGATCCGCGAAGTTTATTGACAACAAGTGTTGTAAGCGCCTCTCCCTCAATATCCTCAGCAATAATAAGTAGCTGACGACCGTTCTTTGCAACACCGTCAAGAATGTGCATAATATCCTGAATTACTGTAATTTTCTTGTCAACGATAAGGATTAGCGGCTCTTCCATTACGGATTCCAATTTCTCAAAATCGCTAATCATATAAGTTGAAATAAATCCTCTGTCAAACTGCATTCCTTCTACCAATTCAAGAGAAGTCTTAAACGATTTACTATCTTCAACAACAGAGATAACACCTTCTCTACCAACTTTATCCATCGCATCAGAAATCATTTCACCGATATTCGCATCTCCTGCTGAAATTGTCGCAACATCTGCAATATCTTTCTTTGTCTTAATGATTACACTGCGCTCTTTGATTGCTTCAACCGCTGCTTCAACCGCTTTTTCGATACCCACTCGAACAACCATAGGGTTCGCACCAGCAGCAACATTTTTCACACCCTCGCGAATAATCGCTTGCGCAAGAAGTGTCGCCGTAGTAGTACCGTCACCTGCAACATCATTTGTCTTAGTAGCAACCTCTTTTACAAGCTGCGCACCTAAATTCTCATACGGGTCTTCTAGTTCAATTTCACGCGCAATACTCACACCGTCATTTGTGATAAGAGGTGCACCGTATTTCTTTTCTAATACTACGTTTCTTCCTTTTGGTCCAAGTGTTGTCTTTACGACATTAGCCAGCTTATCAACGCCGGCTTCTAATTTTTTTCTGACGTCTTCACTAAATAAAATCTCTTTTGCCATATGTCCTCCAATTATTTTTCAAACTAATTATTTGGGAGTTCTAAAAACTTAAATAAACTATATAGATATTCTAAAGTTTTTAAGTTTGATTAGAAATCTCCTATTATTTTAATATCCACAAATTCTGCTTTACTCAAATACCGCTAGAATATCCTCAAAATCAATGATGATATAATCCTCACCATCAACTTTTACATCACTTCCACCGTACTTCTTCAAAAGAACATTATCGCCTTTCTTCACCTCTTTTACGTCCTTTCCCACTGCAACAACTTCTGCCATTTGAGGCTGTTCTGCAGCTTGTGACGGAATAATGATTCCCGAAGCTGTCTTTTCTTCCGCCTCACATCGTTTTACTAATACTCTTTCTCCAAGTGGTCTTAGCATATACCCTCCTTAATTAAGTTCGTTTTTATTTTCTATTGTTCTTATTTTATTTTTTGAAAGTATATTCTCCTCATCACACTTTCAAAAATAAGAATTTCTATTCGCAGAAATTATTGTAGTACATTTTATTTATAAATGCAAGAGAAAACTTAGCACTCAATTTAAATGAGTGCTAATAATTTGTAAATTTTTTGTTAACCGTCGGTTTTTCTCCTATTTGACACTAAACTCGTCGTAATAAACTTATTTTTTACACTAAAAACCATAAAATTTTAGGTGCAAAACTATTTTTAAGTCTTTTCAGAAGAAAAAATAATTTTACACTAATTTTGCCTCTTCATATTGCCTCTTACTCTTTCGAATCAAATAATCATCGGCAACCATTTTTCGAATAATATTCTCCACAGTAATATACAACTCTTCTCCTTTTCGATAATCCGCATTCTGACTAAAATTCACTCTACCTGCTAAAAGTAATTTATTCGCGTTTTTACTATCGTTCTCCTTATGAACCGCAATCGAATACCCACCATGCTCCTTTACAAGTCGCATACAAGGTACATCCGTCATTCCATCGCCAATATAAATCATATTTCGGAAAGGCACCCGACGATCATCCTGAGGTGTGTGTTCATTTAGTGATTGGTCATCCGCAAGGTCAAGCACCCCTTTGTTAATGCGGAATAAAAATTGTGTCTTAGTAGTATAATTGACCGCATTTTTTGGCCAGCAAGCCACATCGTTTTCATCGTATAAAAACTCACAGCCATATATCTTTGTAAAATGCTTAGAAATACTTGAGCCCTCAATAATTTCACGAAGCCCTGAAGAAATAATATAATGCTCAATAATAACACCATGCAGTTCGCCAATCGCATTGATATTGTCAAACCACTCTTCCACACCTGGATAAAATTCCAAATCTTTTCCCAGCTTGACAAACTCATTTTCGCGGATACTAATTCTGTTTTGATGCGCTTTTTCAAGCATCAAGCGCATATAAACCAAAATTTTATCCATTTTTTCACTTCGTGAAATCTCCGTCGTCTCTCGCCAAAACTCCTCTGCCGTCATATGGACATTGGGAATAAAAGTATACTCCTGCATATCCTTCGTACAGAGTGTCTTATCAAAATCATATAGAAGCGCTATCACTGGTTTATTGTTCGACATAACTATCCCTACTATTTACTTATCTCTATTTCTTTTACACGCTGCTACAAAATCCTTAAATAGAGGATGCGGTCTTGTCGGTCTTGATTTAAATTCTGGATGGAACTGCGAACACAAGAACCAATCATTTTTCGTATTTTCAATCACTTCGATATGTCTATCATCTGGCGAAAGCGCAGAGAACACCAATCCACCCCACTCACCGTTTTCAGGATCTTGGTCTTCAAATAAATCACGATAATGATTGTTAAACTCTAATCTATGTCTATGTCTTTCATAGATAATCTCTTCACCGTATACGCGTTTCGCAATTGTGCCCTCAACTAATTTACAAGGTGAGACACCAAGTCGCATCGTTGCACCCTTGCTATCTGTTTCTGACTTGTCTGGCAAGAAATCAATAACAAAGTCCTCTGCATTAGGGTCACACTCTCTACTGTGCGCACCTGTTAGCCCAAGCACATTTCGGGCATACTCCACAATGGAAATCTGAAGTCCAAAACAAATACCAAAATACGGCACGTTGTTTTCACGCGCGTACCTAGCCGTTGCTATCATGCCCTCTGTGCCACGTTTCCCGAATCCACCTGGCAAAATAATTCCATCAACACCTTCTAGTTTCTGGGACATTCTCTGATAAATTTCTTCTCGCGACAAATGCTCCTCTTCTTCACCAAAAGAAGAGTCCACCCAATCAATCTCTATTTTTAAATCATTCGCAATACCACCGTGGCGAAGCGCCTCAGCAATACTCAAATAAGCATCTTTCAGCGCCACATACTTACCAACAAGCGCGATTCGAACACTATCTTTGATGTTTTTCTCTTTTTCAACCAACTCTTTCCATTCCGAAAGATCCACCTCTCGTTCTTCTAAACCAAGGCGTTTCATCACCTTATTTGCAAGACCTTCTTTTTCAAGAATTAGTGGAATACTGTATATAGAGTCAGCATCGACATTCTGAACAACATTTTCAGGTTTCACCGAACAAAATAGTGCAATTTTTTGCTTAATTTCCTCTGGGATTGCCTCGGCGGTTCGACACATAATAATATCCGGCTGGATACCAATTTCTCTGAGTTGCTTAACAGAATGCTGCGTCGGCTTTGTTTTAATCTCACCAGACTTCGGAAGGTACGGAAGAAGGGTAAGGTGCATGTAAAGTACATTTTCATAACCAACATCTGCACTCATTTGGCGAATTGCTTCCAAGAACGGTAGAGACTCAATATCACCCACTGTTCCACCAGTTTCCACAATCACAATCTCCGCTTGCGTTTCTTTCGCGATATGTGTTAATTTTGATTTAATCTCTTCCGTAATATGTGGAATAACCTGTATCGTAGCACCTAAATAATCGCCACGCCTCTCTTTTGTAAGCACAGACCAGTATATTTTACCAGTGGTAACCGATGAATCTCCCGTTAAATTAGTATCAATAAAACGCTCATAATGCCCTAAATCAAGATCCGTTTCTGTCCCATCATCAGTAACAAAAACTTCACCGTGTTGATACGGGCTCATTGTACCCGGATCAATGTTGATATAAGGGTCAAATTTAATAGCTGCAACCTTAAAACCACGCGCCTTTAAAAGTCTACCCAAAGATGCGGTAGCGATTCCCTTACCTAATGAAGAGACAACTCCTCCTGTTACAAAAATATACTTTACGTCCATATTCCCTCCGAGATTTTTAAACAAATAAACTATTTTTCATTATACTAAAAAAACGACGATAAAACAACTCAAATTTCCCCAAATTTCTTAAATATTAACCGCTAATTTTTGGAATGCAGCGGGTCATGGCGTAGGTGAAAAATTCTGCTAAATCACTTCTGCCCTCTTCAAAGAATTAATACATACATTTTAGTTCGAGAATAGTATAAACCACTAATTTTCCAACATCTATCAAAACATATTAGAAATTTAATATAATAATGTTTGAATATTCATATTTTTTTTGATAAAATTAAATAGTGCAGTAATACCGCTGTGCAAGACAATATAAATAAGCTAAAGAAGACAAAGGAGGCTTAAATGAAAAAAGTTAGTGTGCTAGTTGGTAGCCTAAGAAAAGGATCGTACGCAAGAAGAATTGCAAAAAATATGATTGAAATGTTCCCAGAAGGATATGAAGTAGAAATTGTAGAGATTAGAGACCTTCCGCTATACGATGCGGATTATGATAATGCAGCAGAAACAGACAAACCACTTCCAGAAATTTATAATGAGTTTAGAGGAAAAATTGCAGCATCTGATGCCGTTCTATTTGTTACTCCAGAAAACAATCGTCTAGTTCCAGCTTGTCTTAAAAATGCTATTGACATCTGTTCAAAAGGCGATGTAGCTCTCAAAAATAAAGTAGGTGCAATCGTTTCACATTCAGTCGGAGCAATGGGCGGATACAGCTCACACAAAACACTTGAGCTCACACTTTCGTATTTCGGAATGAAGCTAATGGGTCAACCTGAAGTGTATCTTGGAAAGTCACCACGATTCTTTGAAGGTGACGGCGAAAAAATCACAGATAAGTCATGCGCCGACTTCCTTCAAAAGTATGTAGACGGATTCGTAAAACTAATTGAATGTGAATGCAAATGCTAATTTGCCAAGAACAAAAATTTATAGTATAATAGGAATATAATTAAAGTTAAAGGAGGTACTTATGGACGTCGCTGCTATGTCAGTTGTAATGAAAAACAGTCAAGTGAGGCAAGCTGCTTCTACTGCTATACTACAAAAAGTCATGGATGTAAACAAACAGCAAATGCAAAAAATGCTTGAGATGTCTGTGGAACCTCATATTGGCGGTAATGTAGATATTCGAATTTAAGAAAAGAGTAAAAATAAAAAAGTCGATTATTCGGCTTTTTTATTTTGCACTTATTTATGTAAACTTCCTTCAGACAAATTCTTCGCTGGCACCATGACCCAGTGCATTCCGAATCCTCTAAAACCCTTCTGCCTTCCTCAAATAAAATATACATGCGTTTTAATTTGAGAATAGTATAAGACAATAAAGAGCGAGAATATCCTTACAAGTAAAAAGAGCCGTCATGTCAACAGCTCTTTTTGTTTTTCAAAAGTTTTAAACCAGATTACTTAAGCTCTACTTCTGCTCCAGCTTCTACTAGTTTGTCTCTCATTTTTTCTGCTTCCTCTTTTGGAACGCCTGCTTTTACAGTTTGAGGAGCGCCATCAACTAGCTCTTTTGCTTCTTTTAGACCAAGGTCAGTTACTTCACGAACTGCTTTGATAACAGCAATCTTTTTAGCGCCAGCGTTGTTAAGTACAACGTCGAACTCTGATTTTTCTTCCGCTCCGCCACCTGCTGCTCCACCTGCTACAGCTGCTCCAACTACTACTGGTGCAGAAGCGCTTACGCCAAACTCTTCTTCACATGCTTCTACAAGCTCTTTAATTTCAAGAACTGACATTCCTTTAATAGCGTCAATAATTTGTTGTTTATCCATATTAATACCCTCCTATGCGGCTTCTTCTTTTTCTTTTTCTTTGATAATATTCGCAAGCAAATATGCGAAATTTGATACTGGTGCTTTGATACTTCCCATAAATCTTCCAATAAGTGCTTCTTTTGACGGAAGATCTGCAATTTCAAGCATTTTATCTAGATTATAGAACTCGCCTTCTACAACACCACATCTAAGTTCAAGATTTGGGTGATCTTTTGCAAATTCTTTTACAACTTTAGCTGGAACAACTGCATCTTCAATACCGAATGCAATCGCATTTGGTCCAACAAGCTCTTCTGATAAAGACTCAAATTCAGTCTCTTTGATAGCGATCTTTACAAGATTATTCTTATAAACTTTATATACAACGCCAGCTTCTCTGAACTTTGCTCTAAGATCTGTTGTCTCCTCGGCAGTAAGTCCACGGTAATCAACAACCACAGCTGATTTTGCTTCTTTAAAGTTTTCTTTAATCATCTCGACCGTAGCTTTTTTTGATTCTAAACTCGCCATTATGCCTCCTTTCCCAATAAATTAGCCTCTTGCACCAAGACAAAGAGGCTAAGGCTATCCCTCGGCAGGAGTTTAAGGCACACGCCACCTGCTGTCTTCGGTGTATTTAATTCTTTCTAATTTCTCGGAATTATCCGATTTCTGCTAAACTAGATTAACCAAGTTTCGCAGTGTTAAGTGCAATTCCAGGACCCATCGTGCTAGTAATTGTAACACTTCTTAGGTATGTTCCCTTCGCTGCTGCTGGTTTCGCTTTATTAATAGCTTCAATCAATGTATTAAAGTTATCTCTAAGCTTCTCTTCTGTAAAAGACGCTTTACCGATTGATACGTGAACGATATTTTGCTTATCAAGTCTGTATTCAACCTTACCAGCTTTAATTTCATTAACCGCTTTTTCGATTTCGAATGTAACGGTTCCTGATTTTGGGTTTGGCATAAGACCTTTTGGTCCAAGCACTTTACCCAAACGACCGAGCTGACCCATCATATCTGGTGTCGCAACGATCACATCATAATCAAACCAGTTCTCTTTTTGGATCTTTTGAATCATATCATCCGATCCAGCGAAGTCTGCGCCAGCCTTCAAAGCCTCTTCGGCTTTTTCGCCCTTCGCGATAACGAGCACTCTTTTGGTTTTACCTGTGCCGTGAGGTAGCACGATGGCTCCTCTAATCTGTTGGTCTGCGTGTCTACCATCTACACCAAGTTTGATGTGAGTCTCAATTGTCTCATCAAACTTCGCTTTGGCAGTTTCTTTCACTAGCTTAACCGCTTCATCGACATCGTAGAGTTTTCCACTTTCGATAAGCGATGACGCCGTAGAATAACGCTTGCCTTTGTTTTTCATCTTTCCTCCTGTGGTATAACGGATATCCTCCCACTATGGGGTTATCAATGGTACTAGTCTTCTACGACGATTCCCATACTCTTAGCCGTTCCCTCAATCATGCTGACCGCTGCTTCCATTGAACCAGCATTTAAATCTGCCATCTTGAGTTCGGCGATTTCCTGTAGCTTCGCTCTCTTAACTGTAGCAACCTTTTTCTTGTTCGGTTCGCCACTTCCACCTGGTATTCCAGCTGCTTTAATCAACAAGTTTGCTGCTGGAGGTGTTTTTGTGATAAAAGAGTAAGACTTGTCTTGGTATACGGTAATAACAACAGGTATAACCATTCCCTCTTGACCAGCAGTCTTTGCGTTAAATTCTTTAACGAACTGCATAATGTTGATGCCTTGAGGTCCAAGGGCTGTACCTACTGGTGGAGCTGGTGTAGCTTTACCATTCCGGTAACTTTCTTTGCCATTGTTCACTTCCTACTTCTTTATTTTTGTAACTGCACTAAACTCAAGCTCGGCTGTAGCATTGTTTAGAGCAGATATTAACACTTTTAACATTTGTTTTTCAGGGTAAATTTCAGAAACCACCCCAATATTGTTCCTTAGATAGCCTTCGGTAACTTCCACTTCCTCTCCGACTTCGAATTCAGAAACAACCGTCTTACGAACGAGCTGCATATCTTCCATCTCTTGTCTTGTAAGAGGAGTAGGATTTTTTCCTGCACCGACAAAACCAGTTACACCACGCGTATTACGCACGAGAAACCATGTTTTATCGTTGTGAATCATTTTAACGAATACATAACCCGGAAAAATAATTCGATCGCGAACAGATTTCACGATATCAGAATCAACTTTTTCGCCACCTTCTGAATCCGCCTTTTTTTTCTTGGCAGACTTCTTCGCAGGGGCATTCTTGACTGTAACAATTTTCTGAGTAGGAACATTCACCTTTAAAACTTGGTCGCCCATACCCTTACTTTCTACAATCTTTTCAATACTACTCTTTACTTTCTTTTCGTGCCCAGAATAAGTATGAATAACATACCATTTCGCCTGACTATTCGGATCCTCGTCAATATCAAAGACACAGTCATCGCTGCCATCTTCATATGACATTGAAAGAACTGACTCCTCAGGGTCTAGCATTTCTTGATCATCAAACAACTTGCTCATACTACACAAACAAGCCAAATAGGCCTTTAAATGCGAAGTCAAACAAACCAATCACAAGAGTTGCGAATAAACACATCACAAACACAACTATTGTGTAGTTGATCACTTCTTTCTTTGTAGGCCACGAGGTCTTTCTGAGCTCGCTGCGCACGTTTTTAAAGTAACTAGTCTTTGTCTCGTTTTTTACATTAGCTGCCATAACTACCTACTTTGTTTCCTTATGCATTGTATGTTTTTTACAAACTCTGCAATACTTCTTCATTTCGATTCTGTCAGGATCATTTCTCTTATTTTTCGCTGTACTGTAATTACGATTCTTGCAGTCCTGACAAGCCATTGTGATAGTGACTCTCATACTTCCTCCTTGCTATCTTCTATCAAATAGAACAAACGCACAGAATATAATAGCACTTTCCCTCATTTCTGTCAAGTGCACTTACTTTCTATTCGTACCTTATGTCACAGTCCAAAATAGTACATCGGATTGTAACCATATAAGTCTATCAAAAAAATCGGTGTATTTCAATAAGGAAACCATAATTTTTCTTTTATTTATGTTAAATCTTTGTAAACCCAATATTGATGCTAATATCAAATAATACTGTTCTCAAATTAAAATGCATGTATTAATTTTTTGAAGAGGGCAAAAGGGTTTTAGAGGATTCGGAATGCACTGGGTCATGGTGCCAATGAAGAATTCTGCTAAAACCCTTCTGCCCTTTTTTTAACATTTTATACCACTCTTA
>PDWI01003619.1_pt1 | contig 21936 bp, 18 predicted proteins | sample 1430891 | NCBI WGS metagenome assembly PDWI01 (sample SAMN01162508, study PRJNA174530) | Oral metagenome, whole genome shotgun sequencing project. | biome: Marine environment; feature: Marine mammal; material: Swab sample of the gingival sulcus; isolation source: swab sample of gingival sulcus... | reverse complement strand
GGAATTAAGAGCAAAATCATTAATTTTAGAAAAGGAAGTTGCAGAGAACTAACAGCGTTTCTTGTCTTTTAGGACTATCTGTCGAATTAGTCTGCAACCTCCCTTTTCGACAAGCTCAGCGACCGCAGGCTCAGGAACCAGCTCAACGATCGAAAAGAAAAGTTATTGACAGCCCAAATACTTTGATTAAAGTAAATACTTCCGATTTATTTTGATGCGCTTGCTCAGGCTTGCCTAGATAGAAGAGGTTAAGCTAATTAAATTATTAGTATCTTTGTACAATGGAATTAAAACTAGTTAAATAAAAAAAAGTATATGAATACAATTAAGAAAATCAGTGCGTTGCTATGCGTACTTACAATAGGTTTTTTATCTTCTTGTCAGAAAGATAATGCTCCTCTTGAAGGAGGTGTAGTCGAAGTTCTTAAACCTTATTACGGAGGTGTCTTTGTTTTGAACGAAGGTAACTTTAGTGATGGTCAGGGAGAGTTAGATTACATTTCGCCAGAAGGAGATTATGAAGATAATCTTTTCGAGAAGGCGAATAAAAAGACTTTAGGAAACGTTGTTCAAGATATGTTTATCAGTGGAGGACGTATCTATATTATTTCTCAAAATGGCGACAAAGAAGTTGCCCCAAAAAAGTTCCCTGAGAAGAAAAAGTCAGGTGTGGGCTATCTATCAATCTTAGATCAATCAACACAGAAGTTGATTAAAGCTTATAAGAACGATGATTTGAAAGATCTGAGCAACCCTTCTCATATCGTTGTCCTTAATGGGAAAGTATATATCCGTGATGCGAAGGGTATCTGGTTGCTAGATACAGCGACAGATAAACTAACATTTATTGAGGGAACAGAAGGTGCGACAAACAAGCCTATGGCTCTAATTGATGGCAAGGTGTACGCAATCACAAAGAAAGATTTAGGAGCAGTCTTTATCATTGAAGGCACAAAGCTTGTTAAGACTAAAACTTTCGAAGTAAAGATTTCTACTATTGCGAAGAGCCACGATGGTATGCTTTGGATGTCTTCTTCAGAAAAGGGGAGTCGTATGTTGAAGTTTAATCCTAAGAAAGGTTGGGTTGTTAAGCACGAAATTCCAGCAGGACTGGGTACAGGTCTAAACCCCGGTTGGAATGCTCCAGCCTTCACAGCTTCTCACGATACAATCTATTTCACTAATCAAACGACAAAAGTTTTCCGTCATATCTTTAATCATGATAAGACTGAGGAAGTTGTTGATGTAGCAACGTTTAGACCTAGTGCAAAGATATATTCTACTATTGGTGCAGACCCAGCAACGGGAATAGTCTATGTCAGTACTATTGATGCTTGGGGAACGTACTACACGTTAAATAATGTTTTTGCAATCAAGGGTAAAGATGGAAGTCTTGTCAAGAACTATCAAGGACATACTCCTATTACTGCAGGTTTCTTCCCTCTAGCGAACTTTAAGTAAGCACGAACTAACTATTACGTATTATATAAATTTAGATGAAGAAGTTTTTTTTATTTGCTTCAGTCCTAGCAGGACTTACACTACAGAGTTGTGATAAGAACAATAATCCTCTTCTCCTTGAAGATGGCAACTCTAAGTTTTTCGCCCAAGAACTAAAGAAAGAGGCATTCAAGCAAGATAGTCTTGCCTTAGTTGATTTCTATTGGGCAACAGAAGGAGATGGTTGGTTCCGTCGCAATGGTTGGCTATCTAAAAGTACAGAGCTGAAAGACTGGCGAGGCGTAAAGCTAGACATCGTCGATGGACAGCTCCGTGTCGTTGCTCTTAATCTTGGAGGGAATAAGCTTGATGGTTCAATTCCAAAGGAGATTGCTAAGCTAACAGCACTTAAAGAACTACGTTTGCACTGGAATAAAGACCTAAAAGGTTCTATTCCTGAAGAGCTTTATCAGCTCAAGCAACTTCGAGTGTTATCTCTTGGTTTTACAGCTCTTCAGGGTGAGTTATCGTCAAAGATTGGACAGCTTAGCCTGTTGGATACGCTTAACTTGCGTACTTCTCCTTGGGATTTAGACCCTCTAAAACGAGCAGAAGCTGGTAAGAATACTTTTGTCAAGAACCCAACAGTCTTGACAGGTTCTTTGCCTAAGGAGCTAGGACAGCTCAAAAACTTACGCTACCTTAACCTTGGTCGTCAAGGTTTTTCTGGTGCATTGCCTCAAGAAATCGGAGAGCTGACAGCTCTAACTTACCTAAATATTGTAACCAATAAATTAAGTGGCGAGCTACCAGAGAGTCTAGGTAAACTAAAGAATTTACGTACGCTTAGTCTAGGGCATAATGAACTAGAGGGAGCAATCCCAGCTTCTATCGGGGAGCTTACTCAACTAGAAACGCTAAACTTACGTAACAATAAGTTGAGTGGTGCTATCCCTACAAGTCTAGGTAAATTGCAAAAGGTTTGGAAGCTATTCTTAAGCGACAATAAGCTTACGGGCGAATTGCCAAAAGAACTAGCACAGATGAAAGCTCTTGAGCTAGTATTCTTGCATAATAATCAACTAGAAGGCGAACTCCCTAGCGACCTCGCAGGAGTAGGAAACCCACGTCTTGGTTATATTGATTTGGATAACAATAACTTTATCGGTTCGCTACCGAAAGCAGTTCTACACAAGTGGTATGCTGACAGTAAGTATGTCAAAGATGAAACTTCGGCTGGCTACACACATTTTTCTGTCGTAGGTAACCGAATGACAGGTCTTATTCCTCAAGAATATTTGCAAGTTAAGAGCGAATGGATTGATTTTGGTCCTCAACAAGAAGGTTACGGCTTTGAGAACTTCAACCTAGAGGAAGCAAAAAAGTACGCCCCTAAGAGCAAGTATGACGAGGGCGACCTTGTTGATGTCCCTAACGATTGGGAATAAACCATCGAAAGATGAATAATCATTAACTAAATGAAATTGTTGCCTAAAATAAGTCTTGCGATAAGCTTATCACTCGTGTGCTTCGGTTTGGTGATGTCTTCTTGTCATAAAGAAAACAAACCCTTTGAAGGAATGAGAGAAAAAGATAAACCCAAGCAAGAAGATAAGGTGGTAAAGGATAAAAAGCAGAGGAGCTATGCTCTTCTGCTTTTTGACCCTACACCACGCCTTTCTATACTCTCTAAGGAGAATAAACTAAGTATAGACCTTGTAACAGAGCATAACCCAGAGCTAAAAGACTGCCTCAGTTTGGGACATAAGGGTAAGCTTCAGCATATTGGCTCGGACTATTATATCATTAGCCAAAGAGAGCGTATTGAGCCAATGGTTGATAACCCCAATCATAGTCCTTATGGCACAATTACAATCCTTGATGCTAAGACCTATAAAGTCAAGAAACAAATTCCTTACACTGCCTTCAATAAAGAGGCAAAAGTTTTCGATTCTTCTTGGCCGGACGAACTATTTATGTTAGATAAAGATAAGCTATATGCTATTTATCGTACAATAAATCGTACAGATATTATCAGCACTCAAACGGGTAGAAGACTCGCTAAAGGTGTTGAAGCTTTGAAAGGCTTACGTCTAACGAAATGCTCTGTTTGGCATAATAGGCTCTACGCTTTAGAGCATTGGACTAAGTTAATCTCTTGGGACGGTAAGGCTATTCAGGTAACAGAACATAATGTCGGAGGAGCAATCGAAAGATTGATTTATATCAATGAAGATTATGCTTACCTTCAGCTAAAAGATAAACGTCTAGCTATCTATGATATTAAGGAGAATAGATTAGCTTTTGAGCCTTTTGTTATAGAGGGTAAGAGGCTACTATCAGCCTATTATGATGGTGTGCGTTATGTTTACTATATCAATAATAAGCATAGACATATCGTAAGACGTATTGACCTACAAGATAAAAAAGGAATAAGTCATATATTCTGCCGTCTGGACTTGAATAACTCAGACGAAATGTCAGGACAAACGATTTTCTATTATGAGCCTGAGGAAGAGGTACTCTACACCTCTTATATTAATGCTGTTGATAAAGGACGTATTGAGCTATTTGAGCAAACAGAGAAAGTTCTATCCCGTGAAGGAGCTAAATCTCTTCAGATGTTAGCTATTGCTAATATGGAAAGCCCTAAATATTGGTTGAAAGAATTTGAAGGAGATGGTTCTACTGCTCAAAATAAAGAGAAAACTATTGTCGAAAATGCTGTCCTAATCTCTTGGGGAAATAATAAAGAAAAACATATTAAGTTAGCTGAAAATGTCAGAGAACTAGCTGTGTCTGTTTTCTTCCACAATAGAGCTATTGAAAGATTTACGGCTAGTAAGCTGAAAAGTATTGAAGCTAAGGCATTCTTTGCTTGTCGGAGTTTAGAGCAAGTTGATATTCCTAATATTGAAGTTCTCAAGACACAAGCATTCAAAGGCTGTAGCAAACTTAAAAATGTAACGGTAACTAAGCTACCAGACACTTACTTTGACGCCTTCGAAGGTACGCCAGAGGCTAAAAACTTAATTATTCAAGAAGCTGGATTTAACAAAGAAAAGGCTGAAGAATGGGCTGTTCGTCACGGATTTGCAACAATCAATGGAGTTAGACTAGGAGAGGAAGCCCCTCCTAAAATGCCTCGTTATCTCGCTTTTAAGGGGCATACAATTACAAAAGTTATAAGGAACTTCTCAAAAGAAATCCCAACTCGGATTGAAATTCCTGAATATTTTACTGAGATTGGAGAAGAGGCTTTTGAGGATTTGCAAAAGACTAATTTTGGTGAGGTTATTGGCTTAGGTATCAAAAAGCTTGGGAAAAATGCTTTTGCTCGCAATACGAATATTACGGAGATAAGCTTCCCCAAGTTGGAAGTCCTTGAAGATAGGGCTTTCTATGCTTGTCGCTATCGAACAGAAGAAATACGTCTACCTTCTGCTCGCAAGCTAGGAGATGAAGTCTTTGCTCAATCTAACTACTTAACAATCTTGGAGCTTCCTAAGCTAGAGGAGGCTGGGGCTAATATTCTTGACGGTTGTATTCGTCTGGAACGTCTGCGTCTTGGAGCTAAACCTCCTACTAAGCCTTTAAGTTATGGAGGCTTCTCCAAATGGGGTTGTACGCTTGAAATTCCCAAAGGGAGTAAGCCCCTCTATGAGGCTTGGGGAGAAGTCAAAAAATTCTCTAGAATAGTCGAATATTAAGGATTATAGATTATAATTATTATCTTTGTTCTGTGGTTTTGGCAACTATAACTCAGTTTTTAGAACAAAGCCATAGAAAAAGAAATGCATTTGGAATAAAAACATATTATACAATAAATTATGACTTTACACAAAGAAGGCAAGAGCTTGCTCATTTGCATCGGACTAGTCCTCTTATTGATTTGCCTAAGTACTTATTTGTTCCTAGGTACTGGTTTAACTTTCAAAATTGTTGCGAGTATTTCCGTTATACTCTACGCTTTGGTTCTAAACTTCTTTCGTTACGAAGCTCGTAAGCACCCTCTAGCAGAAGAAAACGATGTTGTTGTTTGTCCTGCTGATGGTAAGGTCGTCGTTATTGAGGAAGTAGATGAGAAAGAGATTCTAAATTGTCGCTGCCTACAAGTGTCGATATTTATGAATATCTTTAATATGCACGTCAATTGGATTCCTGTTAATGGAGTTGTGGAGCACGTATCACATAATCAAGGACGTTTTATGGCTGCTCACTTGCCTAAGAGTAGTACTGAGAACGAACGCTCTGCTGTAGTCATTCGTACGGCTGACGGACAAAAGGTTTTAGCTCGTCAGATTGCTGGAGCTGTAGCACAACGTATTGTTACTTATCCTGAGGTTGGGCAGGAAGCTCACATCAATGAGAATATGGGCTTTATCAAGTTTGGTTCTCGTGTAGATTTATATTTGCCATTAGGCTCGGAAGTTTGCGTAGAGCTTGGACAGAAAGTTCAAGGAAACATTACGCAGATTGCACGTTTGCCTAAGGCTTAGTTTATTATTAATAGAGCATAAATATGTCTTCAATCAAGAAAGATATACCTAATATCATTACATCGCTCAACCTCCTCTCGGGGGTTGTAGCGATTATTTTATGCCTAAGTTTTGGTGAACTTGAATGGGCTTCTTTCTTTATTTTCTTAGGTGCTGTCTTTGATTTCTTCGATGGACTAGTCGCTAGAGCTTTAGGAGTGAGTTCTCCTATCGGAGCAGATTTAGACTCTCTTGCCGATGTGGTAAGTTTTGGCGTCGCTCCTTCGATTTTACTCTTCCAAGCAACGTGGAATATTACTTGCTGTCCTTGGGGAGCTGGTTTTGCTTTGCTTATTGGAGCTTTCGCAGCTTTTCGCCTAGCGAAGTTTAACAATGATACCAGACAGACAACGTCTTTTATTGGCTTGCCCGTTCCAGCAAATGCAATCTTTTGGATTGGCTTTGCTCTTTCTCTGCCAATGCTCAAGGGGTTCTTAGGAGCTTACCCTCTAAGTGTGCTGACGAACTTGTTGGTTTTAATTATTGGTTATTTGATGATTTCGGAAGTCCCAATGTTCTCTTTCAAGGTTAAGAAACTTGGATTTTTTGAGCTTCGCTATCAGCTTGCACTTATCCTTATTGCTCTCTTGTCGTTTATATTCTTGGGCTACTTAGGTCTATCTATTACGATATTGGCATACATTTTGCTATCTGTTCTTCAGAATGCTTTAAATAAGTCTAAGTAAATGCTCAAGTTCGGAGCAATGACTTTGACGGAATAAGGCAGAGCGAGAATAGATAAATTAAAGTAAATAGAGATGATACTAATACAATTGTTATTAATAGCCTTACTTATTGGCTTATTCCTTTTCCTCTTTTCTTCCACTTTTAGAAACTGGGTTTTACTCAAACTTGTAGAGCGTGCTCAGCGTAATATGCAAGAGAGAATGGGCGACTTTGGACAGGATAGACGCCAAAGACCTAGAGAAGAAAGAGAAGAAAGACCTCATCATCACGAGAAAATCCCCTTAGATGACATCGAGGCTAAACGCTTTGAGAAAGGGCAAGATGATGAATATGTAGATTTTGAAGAGCTTCCATAGTAAGGGAGCTCTTTCTTTTTCTATAAAATCATCCCTCCCTTGCCTGAAGGCAAGTACTCCCTTGCCTAGGGGCGACCTTCGGTTCAAAGGGAGAGTTTCTTAACTTTTTCATAATCAAGCACTATGAAAGATATTTCTTAGACCGAGCTGACGTAATCTTAGGATAAGATAGCAATAGGGCGTGCCAAGACGGCACGCCCTATATTTATTCGGAAGTATTTACCTAAATCTTGCTGTTGTATTTATGTCCTATTTTGGTCGTTGAGCTTGTCGAAACGCCGAAATAATGAGTAAACACAAAACGGTACGTTTCGACAACATTTCGACAAGCTCAATGACCGTCTCAACGACCGAAAAATAATTTGTAAGACGTAAGTGCACACTTCTCTATTTATTTTAGTTAGTTTGAGAACTTGAGTTGCTCTCCATCTGCATTGACGTATATAGCTTTGCTTACATCAATAGATGAACTAAGCAGTTGTTTGCTTAAATCATTGAGCAGTAATCTCTGGAGTGAACGCTTGACAGGTCTAGCTCCAAACTCGGGGTCGAAGCCTGCCTTGCCGATAAGTTCTATTGCTTCGTCCGAAACCTCTAGCTGTATATGTTCGTGAGCTAAGCGAGCTGTAACAGCCTCTACCTGCATACGCACAATAGCCTTGATTTCTTCCTTATTTAGAGGGCTGAACATAATGATGTCATCAATACGGTTGAGAAACTCTGGTCGTATTGTCTGTTTCAGCATCTCAAGTACGCCATTCTTTGTTTTTTCGATAACCTCATCTGTTTCTGCCTGACTCTTCTGGTCTAGTTCATCAAACTGCTGTTGGATGTATTGACTGCCTAAGTTAGACGTCATAATAATGATTGTGTTTTTGAAGTTCACCACACGTCCTTTGTTGTCTGTTAGTCGTCCATCGTCTAGGACTTGTAGCAAGATGTTGAAGACATCGGGGTGAGCCTTCTCTATCTCATCGAAGAGGATAACGCTGTAGGGCTTGCGACGTACAGCTTCGGTCAGCTGACCACCTTCCTCATAACCGACATACCCTGGAGGTGCTCCGACGAGGCGAGAAACACTAAACTTCTCTTGATATTCGGACATATCAATGCGTGTCATCATTGATTCATCGTTGAAGAGGTAGCTGGCTAGTGCTTTGGCAAGCTCTGTCTTACCAACCCCCGTCGTGCCAAGGAAGATAAACGAGCCTATTGGACGCTTGGGGTCTTGTAGCCCAGCTCTTGAGCGACGTACAGCATCGGAAATCGCACAGATGGCTTCGTGCTGTCCTACAACGCTCTTGTGTAGCTCCTCTTCCATATTGATAAGTTTCTCCCTTTCACTCTCCATCATTCGGCTAACGGGAATACCAGTCCATCGGCTTACAACGTCGGCAATATCATCGGCTGTTACCTCTTCTTTGATTAGGGCATCTTTGCCTTGACGCTCACGTAGTTCACGCTCTTTCTCGAGAATATCTTCTTGAATACTCTGTAGCTTAGCATAGCGAATTTCTGCAACCTTGGCATAGTCCCCTTGACGTTCAGCTTTCTCAGCTTCGAACTTAAGAGCTTCGATTTGTTTTTTATTTTCTTGTATTGCATTAAGTAAATCTCTTTCGCCCTCCCACTTGGCACGGAAGTCATTCTCTCGCTCTTCTAGTTCGGCAATCTCTTTGTTTAGAGCATTGAGCTTAAGCTCATCATTCTCTCGCTTGATTGCTTCACGCTCAATCTCAAGCTGACGCAAACGACGTGAGATTTCGTCCAACTCTTCAGGCTGAGAGTTACGCTCCATTCTAAGTTTGGCTGCAGCCTCATCCATCAGGTCAATGGCTTTGTCGGGGAGAAAGCGTTCGCTGATGTAGCGATGTGATAAGTGTACACTCGCTATAATGGCATCATCTTGGATGCGCACCTTGTGGTGGTTTTCGTAGCGTTCTTTCAGCCCACGTAAGATAGAGATTGCATCTTCCTCTGTTGGTTCATCAACGAGTACCGTCTGAAAACGTCGCACCAAGGCTTTATCTTTCTCGAAGTACTTCTGATACTCTTCAAGTGTTGTTGCCCCAATGGTTCTGATTTCTCCACGAGAGAGTGCAGGCTTGAGGATATTGGCAGCGTCCATTGCTCCTTCGCCCTTACCAGCTCCAACGAGCGTATGTATCTCGTCCACAAACAAAATGATTTCGCCATCAGAACCCGTTACCTCATTGACCACGCTCTTTAGACGCTCCTCGAACTCGCCTTTGTACTTGGCTCCAGCCAGTAATGCTCCCATATCGAGGGAGAATAATTGCTTATTTATCAAGTTCTCTGGGACATCGCCTCGGAGGATACGCTGAGCAATACCCTCGACAATTGCCGTTTTTCCCGTCCCAGCTTCTCCAATAAGAATAGGGTTGTTCTTAGAACGACGAGAGAGAATTTGTAGGACACGACGTATCTCTTCATCTCGACCAATGACAGGATCTAGTTTGCCACTACGAGCTTCCTCTACAAGGTTGCGTGCATATTTAGTCAGAGCTTGGTAGCTCTCTTCCGATGAAGCCGAATTAACCTTCCTACCACCACGCAATTCCTTAATAGCTGTCTGTAGAGCTTGCTTGGACATTCCTACATCGTGTAGGATTTGTGAAGCCGAACTTTTAGCCTCAAGTAAGGCAAGAAGGAGCATTTCTAAGCCAACGAATTGGTCATCATTGTCCTTAGCTAGCTCGCTTGCTTTGTGCAAAGCTTCGCTAGCTTCTTTGTCTAGGTAAGGATTTCCTGCTCCAGTGATACGAGGCATTTTGCTTAGTGCCTGCTCCACCATCTCACTTAGTTGAGATGCATTAACCCCTGTTTTCCCGAGTAAGTATTGGGTAACATTTTCGCCTACTTGAAGGACTCCTAAAAGTAGGTGCAGAGCAGAAACTGCTTGCTGTCCTCCTCTCTGTGCAAGATGGACGGACTTCTCTACAGCCTCTTGTGCTTTGATTGTAAAGTGTTCAAAATTCATAATCTATATTTTTATTGTTGTTTATAATCTTTATCAGAAGTATTTACTTTAGTCTTGTGAAATAATTTCGGTCATTGAGCTTGCGGTCGCTGAGCTTGTCGAAGCGTCGAAATGCCGAAATTATCAACTAAGTTACAACAAATCGGTTCGTTTCGACACGCTCAACGACCGAAAAGAGTTGCTCTTGATTATGTAATCCTTAAAACAAGATTAAATAGATACTGCCGATCTTTATTTATGTTAAGGACAAATGTTTTGCCGTTTTGTAAGTTGCTGACAAAAAGTCATTTAAGTGTTTTCTTGGAAGACTTTTTGGCATATTCACTCACGCTTGGGAGCTTTTTTAGGACAAAATTTCTAAGCTATCCTACTTACTTGTGCATTGAGTTTTATTGAAACCTTTCGTTTGCTACTAAATACTGTGCTTTTTTTGCCTAGGGGAAGCTCTTCTTTTGCGTGTTCCGATTTGTGTTACTTGTCTTAGTTGAAAAACTTTCAGGGAATACTTTTGAAAAAGTTCCGGATAACTTTTTCAAAAATCACGGGACTTTTCAAAAAGTTATCCGGAACATTTTTTTAACAAAATGGGAGTAGTGTTAAGGTTTTGTATTTGAGGAGTTTAACGAATTCTTCTGAGCGTGTTCTGATTTGTGGTATTTGCCCTATCAAAAAAGGGTTGAGAGGAAGCATTTTGCTAATCTTTTTCTGACGTTTTGCTTGGGTTTTTGAAGGATAATAAGTATTTTTGTTTCAAAATAAACTAAAAAGAACAACCGAATAATTAACTTAAAAAGAAATAACAGTGTCTTATGATGAGCAAGAAAATTAAAAATGTATTGCTAGGTTGGTTGATGATATTTGGGCTTCTTTCGTGTAAGCAACATAATGTTAAAGAGAATGTGGTAATCCAAGCAGGATGTTTTAACTATCTTTCTGTTGTGGAAAATAATGGTACTGTCAAAGGGGTTCAAATCTATCTAAAAAGTCCTTTGAGTCGTCAGTCTAAAAATGCAGAAATCGAACTTGTAAGATGGGTAAACTTTCCTTTCTTTGATGGCTCTTCTGTATCTACTGAGAAAGAACTTGATGCTGACAGATATAGTATTGCTAATAGTTTTGTTTCTTTTATTCCAGAGAATAATAGTATATCTATACAACATTCTCCTAAGGGTAGTTCTAGTAAGACAGATATGATATTATCAAATATAATCTCCCTAAAATATGATTCTCAAGAAGATGTTTTATTGCTTAAGCTCAGAACAGGTCTAAGGGATAAGGATGGAGCAAATCCAACTTATATACTAAGTCGTTCTAATTTTAGATTTCCTATTACAGTAAACTAAAATAAAGTAAGTATCATCTGCCCCGTCTAAGCTTTTTAGACGGGGCAGATTGCATTTTTGCTTAGGAGGTTTGAAAACTATATCGTTAAACATTTATTCGGGAGCATAGCCTTAAACAAATCCTTCGGCAAGATTAAAATGTACATTTTCTTATTTATTTAGGAAGCAAGAGCTTGAGAAGAAGCATTTTGCTAATCTTTTTCGGAAGTATTCTTTTTCGGCTTGTATCTATTCTTCTCGGTCGCTGTGAGCTTGTCGAAGCGTCCGTTTTCTTGCCTGTATCGGTTCGTTTCGACGCTTTGACAAGCTCAGCGACCGAAAGATATAAGCTTAAAAAAGAAACAAGCCTAAAGCACATACTTCCCATCTTTTTGTTTGATGAAAGTCTTCTCTACTATACTCTGAATTTCTCCCAAATAGGAGCGATTATAAGGCTGTGCATAAGGATTATAGTGGCATTCAGACTCGTTATTTGCAAAAAAACAATCTTATGCTTATTTTTGTACAATTAGACATATACATAAGCTTATGGAAGAAAAACAGCTTAATTTAGATAAACGCTACTTGCGTATGGCTCAGATTTGGGCAGAGAATTCATATTGTGAGCGACTGCAGGTTGGAGCGTTGATTGTCAAGGAAGGAAGTATCATTTCTGATGGTTATAATGGTACTCCTCGAGGCTTTGAAAATGTATGTGAAGACCCTGAAACAGGGCGTACTAAGCAGTACGTACTTCACGCAGAAGCAAATGCTCTGACGAAGGTTGCTCGTAGTACGAATAACTGCTCTGGAGCGACACTCTACATCACAGACTCTCCTTGTATAGAGTGTGCAAAGCTTATTATCCAAAGTGGGATTGAGCGCGTGGTGTATTGCCGAGAATATCGGCTAACAGAAGGCGTTGATTTACTTCGCCGTGCTAATGTCGTTGTTGATTTTATTCAACTAGACTAAGACTAAAAAGGTATTTGGATAGAGTTGCTTGGGAGAGCAATATAATAGCTTAAGCTCCGAGGAACACCTCTGTCGATAGACCATCAAGAAATTTAGGTAATGTATAAAAAAATAGCTTTAGGGATTTTGCTTCTACTCACTTTCTTCGGAGGGTTTACTGCAAGGTCTTGCTCGGATAAGCTTCAAGAAAGAAGGGCTAAACCTGATAGACTGAAGCTAATTAATGAGTTGATTAAGGATTATTACGTTGATTCTGTGGATATGGATAGCCTTCAGAAAAAGGTTATCCCTCTAATGCTTAGTCAACTTGATCCTCACTCTGCTTACTTGCCTGCAGAAACAAATCGTCGTGAGCAGGAAGGCTTGGACGGTTCATTCCAAGGAATTGGCGTGCAGTTCAATCGATTAATTGATACTGTCGTAGTAACACGTGTTATCAAGGGAGGGGCTGCCGAACGTGCTGGTCTAAAGTCTGGTGATAGAATACTCAAAGCCGACAGCATATCTCTAGAGGGGGCAAAGCTAAGTAATAAGTTTATTATGGAACAGCTCAAAGGTCCAGCTCAATCAGTTGTAGACCTAACGCTTCGTCGAGATGGCAAAGAGTTGCATAGCTTAGTGGTCAGAGGAGCTGTCCCTGTTTCTACACTTGACGCACATTATATCCTTAGTGATAGTATCTTCTACATCCGTCTAAATAAGTGGGGAGCTAGAACTCATCAGGAATTTCTCAATGCTTATTTACAAGATAGTCAAGGGCATCAAATCAAAGGAATGATTATAGATTTGAGGGATAATTCTGGTGGCTATATGCAATCAGCCCTCGCTTTAGGTTCGGAGTTCTTGCCCAAGGAGAAGTTAATGCTCTACATCAAGGGGAAGTCTTACCCTAAAGAGGAGTTTAAGTCTGTGAAGAATGGACTCTTTACTAAAATGCCTTTAGTTGTGCTTGTCAATGAGTTTAGTGCTAGTGCCAGTGAAATCTTTGCAGGTCTTGTTCAAGACCACGATAGAGGTTTGGTTATTGGTCGCAGAAGTTTCGGGAAAGGTTTGGTGCAAAGTCCGTTTATGCTTTCAGATAGTTCGGTCGTTCGTCTGACAATTGCACGTTATTATACGCCATCTCATCGCTGTATTCAACGAGATTATTCTAAAGGCTATAGTAATTATGCTCTAGATATTAGCGAGCGTTATGAACACGGAGAATTATTTAACGCTGATAGCATTGCCAAGGGAGATAGCTTACAACTCTTCTATACGCTTGGAGGACGTCCTGTGTATGGAGGTGGAGGGATTACGCCTGACGTTTTTATTGCTCGTGATAGCACAGGCTTTAATTCTTATTACCTAAGGCTTTTGCAGTCAGGGACACTTCCTCATTTTGCTTTCAACTATGCAGATAGTCATCGCAAAACGCTAGAGCGACTTAGCAGTGTCGATAAAATCTATCGCTACCTCCTTGCTCAGCGAAAAGGTTTGCTCTTTGAGTATGCTTATTATGCTCAGAGCAAGGGGATTGCAATCCGTACAAGTCTTTTGCATCGCTCTGCAGATGTGTTGCTCTCTCAGCTAAGAGCTATGATTGCAGACAATGTTTCGCCTGATATGGGTGCATATTATGAGATAAGAAATAAAAGAAGTCACGAGGTTTTGGCTGGATTAAAAGCTCTTCAAGACGGCTCTTGGCAACCGAAACTTCCAGTAAAAGTTGCAACGGACTCTGTGTCTGTTGCTGATACAGTAATACAAGTTCAGACAAAGGTTTAGAATGACAAAAGCAAAGTATCGTAAGCTATATCAGAGTTTGGCTAGGTCTTTGAGCCAAGAGGAACGAACGAAACGTTCAAACGCTTTAATAGCTCAATTAAAACCTATGCTACTGGCACATCCAGCAAAGCGAATAGCTGTCTTTATGCCTCTGAGAGATGAGGCAAACCTCCTTCCTCTTTACGAAGAATTGTGGCAAGCAGGCAAGGAATTGTTCTTGCCCAAAGTGCTTTCTAATACGGAAATGGCATTTTATTCTTTTAAGAGTTTTGATGAACTTACGCCAAGCGAACCTTATGGTATTCTTGAACCCAAAGGCTTAAACTCCCAATTAATTGCTCCTGATGAACTAGAGTTAATACTTGTTTCAGGCTTTACTTTTGATAGAAATGGCTATCGCCTCGGGCGAGGTAAAGCTTATTATGATAGATATCTAGTGCAATGTCCTAATGCACATACGATAGGAGTTCATCTTGGCTTGCTAGAGCTTGAAACTCTTACTCCTAATACGTGGGATATCCCAATGAAACAAGTCCTAAAACCTTAGACTAGAATACGATTATTATATGAAACATATATTACGAAGCTAATGAGCGACGAACAGAAAAAAATCGAAGAAATAAAGAAACTCCTCGGAGAACACAAAACGCCAAGCCCTCTTAGGCACGCAGCTAGTTTAGGTATCTTTTTAGGCTTGTTCTTTGCCCTGAAGTATCTATGCTTTATGTATAGTCTTGAATATCCTCTCTTGATATTTCCCTTTATTGTTGGGACGCTCTTAGTTCCTTTCTTTGCTTATTCCCTTACGAAGGTGTATCGAGAGCTTTACTTCCAAGGAAAGGCATTTAAGTTTAGTGTGGCTTGGGTGCACGGCACGTGGCTTTATCTCTTTTCTACTATTATTATGCTCCTACCTGTTTATATCTTTTATACAAGGGTTTTACCTGATGCTTTGCCTTTGCTCCAGCAATCGTTCGAGGAGGTCTATGCATTAGCACCCCAGCTTAAGGAGCAATTCTTTCAAGGTTTTGGAGATGACCCAATAAATGTTATAGCAAAGTACACATCTTCTGAGTATATGCTAGACAACTTACTTAGTTGTCTTAACAGAAACTTCATTGCAGGAGCTTTACTTAGTTTGATTAACGCTGCTATTTTACAGAGAAAATAATATGGATATTTCAGTTGTAATACCTCTGTTTAACGAAGCAGAGTCTTTGCCCGAACTAACGGCTTGGATAGAGCGAGTGATGCCCGAACATCAATTTTCATACGAAATAATGTTTATTGATGACGGTAGCACAGATAATTCGTGGGATATAATCTGCAACCTTCAAGCAAAGAACTCAAACGTTCACGGAATTAAATTTCGTCGAAACTATGGTAAGTCGCCAGCACTTCAGTGTGGCTTTGCTCGTGTTAAGGGGGACGTCATCATCACTATGGATGCAGATTTGCAGGATAGTCCCGATGAAATCCCAGAACTTTACCGAATGGTCAAGGAAGATGGCTATGACCTCGTAAGTGGTTGGAAGCAGAAACGTTATGACCCTGTGCTTACGAAGAACCTTCCTTCTAAGCTTTTCAATGCGACGGCTCGCAAGCTTTCAGGTATTCAGAACCTACACGACTTTAATTGTGGACTGAAGGCTTATCGCCGTGAAGTGGTGCAGAATATTGAGATTTACAACGATATGCACCGATATATCCCTTATATGGCAAAGAATGCTGGCTTTAGTCGTATTGGTGAGAAGGTCGTTCAGCACCAAGCTCGTAAGTATGGTGAGTCGAAGTTCGGGTTCAATCGCTTCTTTAACGGTTACCTAGACTTGCTGACGCTTTGGTTCACTTCTAAGTTTGGTCGCAAACCGATGCATTTTTTTGGACTTTGTGGTTCGCTTGTCTTCCTACTCGGGTTCATCGCTTTGGGGGGGATTCTCTTGACAAAGTTTGTCTACCTCTATCGTGGAGTGCCTGCTCCTTTGGTAACGGATAGACCTTATTTCTACATTGCTCTTACAGCAATGGTTATTGGGACACAACTTTTCTTGGCTGGTTTCATCGGAGAATTGCTTAGCCGTCAGAATCCAGAACGTAATCATTACAAAATTGAAGATGAATTTTAGATTAAATATTAAACAAAGGGCTATACTTCTAGCCCTTACTTTTTGTCTACCTCTATTTTCTTGTCAGCAGAGAAGTTCCTATTCTTTGCTCGAGGGGGATATCTTTCATACGGTTTATCATATTAAATATGACCTAGATAAAGATTTACGCCCAGCTGTAGATAGTACTTTTGAGAGCTTTAGTCTTTCGCTCAATCCTTTTGAGCCTAAGAGTCACCTCTCGGCAATCAATCGTAATGAAACGAATATCGTTGATAAAGACTTTGTCAAGGTCTGGGCAATGGTTGAGCGTATTGCCGAGGCAAGTGGGGGGCGTTATGACCCTACGGCTTCTCCTCTAATCAATGCTTGGGGCTTTGGATTTAAGAAAGGGGAAGATAGTCTTTCACAGGATAAGATTGATAGCTTGCTTGCTTTTGTAGGTTATGAGAAAGTTCAGCTTAGAAACGATAGCTTGCTTAAAGCAGACCCTCGAATAATCTTTGATTTATCATCGATTTCTAAGGGCTACTGCTCGGACTTAGTGGGACAATGTCTTGAGCAGAAGGGGGCGAGGAATTACCTCGTTGAGCTTGGGGGCGAAATTGCTTTCCGAGGGAAGAATGAACGTGGCGAGCCTTGGCGAATAGGGATTAATAAACCTATTGAAGATAGTACAGGCTTAATCAATGAACTTGAGCTGGTCATTTCGCTTGACCGAGAGCAAGGGGGACTTGCTACTTCGGGAAATTATCGCAATTTCAAAGTAAGGAATGGCAAGAAGTATGCCCATACGCTTAATCCTCTAACGGGTTATCCAACGCAGACAGACGTGTTGAGCGTAACAATTTTAGCCCCAAGCTGTATGCAGGCCGATGGCTTAGCAACGGCTTGTATGACGCTTTCTTCGTCTGAAGTTCCCTCATTCCTTGCTCACTTCCCCGAGGTGGAATATTTACTTATCCTTGCAGACGAAAGGGGGGGCTTTTGTTCGATAATGAGCGAAGGCTTAGAAAAGCTTATCATTCAATAGTTCTTAGGCATATAAGCTGTTCTATACTCTTTTTTTTAAGCTAAATAGGGCGTGCCAAGACGGCACGCCCTATTTTTTTTTGGAGAAGTCTTCCCCTTCTCCTTATTCTGAAAGAGTTTAACTAGCTCTTAGTATTAGCTTCTTCCAAACCATAGCCGTTACGCTTATTGTCCCAAAGGAGTAAGAGTGAAAGCAAGATTGCAATACCTCCGAAAATAGCAAAGACTGCCATCGGTGCTGTATAATCATAAGAGATAACTCCTTGTGCATCTACTTGCTTTGCCATTGTTTCAATCACCCAACCAATAAGAAGAGGGATTAGAGAAAGGCCGATATTCTGAATGTAGAAAATCATTGAGAAAGCCGAACCGAGTTGCTTCATCGGAATAATCTTCGGAACAGAAGGCCACATCGCACTAGGCACAAGAGAGAAGGCGATACCAAGCATTACCATTAGGAAGAAAGCAAACCACCAAACATTTAGGATTGGCAAAGCGAAGCAGATGTGTACCATCGCTAGCATACCAGAACCGATAAGCATTAGCGTAGCACCACGTCCAACTTTGTCATAGATAGAACCAAAGATTGGCGTTAGGATAATTGTACCAAAAGGCAGAACGGCAGGAATAAAGCCTGCAAGCTCTGGGTCTACGTGGTATTTACTAATCATCAATTGCGTGGCAAACTTCAAGAATGGGAAGACTCCCCCGTAGAACATTAGGCAAAGGAAAGCAATTAGCCAGAAACCTGAGTTCTTAACAATCAAGCCGATGTCTGAAAGCTTGAAACCTTCTTCTTCGCTATTAGCTTGATGTTCTGCTTCAGTCTTCATTGCTGCGATAGAAGCGTCTTCTTTTTTATCCATAATACAGTAGAAGAAATACGCAAGCAAACCAATACAAAGCATTACGCCCCCGAAGAAGATTGGCGAAGAAACACCTGCATACTTAGCAGCGATGATTGGACTAACAGCCAATGCTCCAGCCGTACCTAGACGAGCAAGGGCAACCTGAAGACCCATTGCAAGGGCAAGTTCCTTGCCTTCAAACCACTTTACGACAACCTTAGAAACTGTGATACCTGTAATTTCAGCACCGACACCGAAGATTGCAAAACCAAGAGAGGCAAGCAAAACCTGTGTACTAAGCGTTTTACCGAAGATTACATACTCTCCAGCAAATGTGTGTGACACGGCATACCACTTAAGGAAAGCCCCAGCAATCATAAGACTTGAAGCCATTACTCCTGTAAAACGAACGCCCATCTTATCCAAGATGATACCTCCGAAGAAGAGCATTAGCAAGAATACATTGATGTAGCCATAAGCTCCAGAGAAGAAACCGTATTCTGTATTATCCCAACCCAAAGCAGGAATAAACTTACGCACCTTATAATCAACGGTAGCCTCAGGAGCTTCTTTATCTAAACCCTTAATCGTATAGGCATTGTTGAGCATAATGTCCGACTCTACAATATTTGCATAGTCATTAGAAGAGGCTTTAGTCTTCGTGATAAACTCATCAATCCCGACAGTAAAAGTTTTTTCTTCTCCAGCATTATCTACAGAAACGAGCTGAACAACCTTATTTGGAGTTGTCAGTAGGTTCTGAAGTGGTGACATAACGTCAGTTAGGAAATAGCCACACATCATTGTAAAGGATACAATCATTAGGGCTAGCCAGCGAAACTTAGGCGAATCACTTAATCTTTTTTGTACTAGTTCTTTCATTCTTATTTGATTTATAAATTACTTAATGTTTATTGTAATAGGCTAAAACTTCGGCAACGATGAAGTTACTCCCCCCAAGGAAAAGCAAATCGCCTTCCTCACACACTTGCATCGCTCTCTCTGTAGCAAGAGCAACACTCGGGAAGCTTTCTCCACTAATACCCAAGTCTTGAGCTTGTGTTCTTAATATTTCAGAGGATAATGCTCTTTCGCCTTGAGCTTGTGTAAAATAAAACTTTGCTTCTTTCGGCAAAAGCTGAAGCATTGATTTGATGTCTTTGTCCTTAGCAAAGCCGATGACGATGTGCAAATGCTTATGCTCTGTAGCCTTGACTTGCTTGAGAACCTCCTGCAAACCTGCTTCATTGTGGGCAGTATCGCAGATAATCTTAAAGGGTTGCTCTTGTAAAGTTTGCCAACGTCCAAGCAAACCTGTGAGTTTACTTACTTCGGCAAAACCACGATGTATAGCCTCTTGACTTAGCTTTACGCCTAAGTCTTTAAGGCAATCAATGGCAGTTAGCACGGTTTGTGTATTGCGTACTTGAACCGAGCCAGCTAGTTCTCCCTCAAAATTGCCGTATTTCTTGCTTTTATAGAGAAAAGTTCCGTGCTTAGAATGCTTTGCTTTAATCTGATTTTCTTCTTCAGCAAAATAGATTTCTGCGTGCTTGTCCTCTGCAATTGTTTCAAAGATAGCCCTTGTTCCTTCAAGACTTTCTCCAATAACAACAGGTGTTTTAGCCTTGATAATGCCAGCCTTTTCCCTTGCTATTGAGCTTAAATCCTTGCCAAGAAACTGTGTATGGTCAGCACTTATATTTGTTATAATGCTGAGGATTGGCGAAATAATGTTTGTGCTATCCAAGCGTCCTCCTAAGCCAACCTCTATAATTGCGAAGTCAACCTTTTGCTCCTTGAAGTAAAGCAAGGCGAGCATTGTCGTTAGCTCAAAGAATGAGGGCTTTATTTCCTCAACCAAATCCTTAACTTCTTCTACAAAGCGACAAACACGTTCCTTATCAATCATCTGTCCATTCACGCGAATACGCTCACGGAAGTCTAAGAGATGTGGCGAAGTGAACAAGCCAACCTTATACCCTTCGGACTGAAGTATGCTGGCAAGTGTATGACTTGTAGAGCCTTTGCCATTTGTTCCGGCGACGTGTATTGTCTTATATGCCTTGTGTGGCGAAGCAAAATGCCTATCAAGAGCGAGGATATTATCCAATCCCTCCTTATATGCAGTAGCCCCAGTATTTTGAAATACTGGGGTTACTGTAAATAGGTAGTTGACAGCTTCTTCGTAAGTCATTGTTAATTTTAGATTTATTCTTTTTTTAAGCCATCATTCGGACGTTGAGCTTGTCGAAACGCACCGAATGAGATACCCTTTTGTTTAAATTTCAGCGTTTCGACAAGCTCAACGACCGAAATTTATAACAAAGCTAAAAAGAATACTTTCTATAGAAACTATAGCTCAATTGTCTGCTCTCTATCAGGACCTACAGAAACAAGTGCGATAGGCACGCCGATTTCTTGCTCAATAAAAGCAATATAATCTTTTAATTCTTGAGGGAAGTCAGACTCTGAAGTAAACTTCGTTGAGTCGGACTGCCAACCCTTCATTGATTTATAAACAGGCTTGTAGCTGTCATTCAGTTCGTATGGGAAGTTTTTGCTTTCTTTGCCGTCCTTTTCGTAAGCCACACAAACCTTGATTTCTTCAAAGGTATCCATCACATCGCTCTTCATCATAAAGAGTTTTGTTACGCCGTTAAGCATTACCGTGTAGCGAAGAGCTACGAGGTCAAGCCAACCACAGCGACGCTTACGTCCAGTTACCGAACCGAATTCGTGTCCATATTCACAAAGTTTATCTCCCGTTTCGTCAAAGAGTTCCGTAGGGAAAGGTCCTGCTCCTACACGTGTGCAATAAGCCTTGAAGATACCGAAAACTTCGCCAATATTACGAGGAGCGATACCAAGACCTGTACAAGCTCCTGCACAAACGGTATTACTTGATGTAACGAATGGATAAGAACCAAAGTCAATATCAAGCAAAGAGCCTTGAGCCCCTTCGGCAAGAACAGTCTTGTCATTTGCAAGCGTTTCGTTAATGACCCACTCACTATCTACAAAAGTAAACTGACGCAACTCCTTAATTGCTTTAAGCCAAACTTGCTCTAGCTCATCAAGATTGCCAAGAGGGAAGTTCATTGCATTAAGCAACTTAATGTGTCGCTCCTTTGCCTCTTTGTACTTTGCTTCAAAGTTATGCTCAATATCTCCTACACGAAGACCATAACGGCTAATCTTATCCGTGTAAGTTGGGCCAATGCCCTTACCTGTTGTACCAACTTTCTTGTCGCCTTTGGCTGCTTCGTTGGCAGCGTCTAGTAGACGGTGTGTTGGCAAGATTAGATGAGCCTTGCGAGAGATGTGCAGACGCTCCACAATGTTATGCCCACTACGAGAGAGATCCTTTGCTTCTTGCATAAATAGCACAGGGTCTAGCACAACGCCATTACCGATAAGGTTGATTTTATCTCATGTCCTGCGTTTGGTCCTCCTTGGAAACGTGCAACCATATCGTACTTTGGCGTAAGGACATCAACGATTTTGCCCTTACCTTCGTCGCCCCATTGCAAGCCAAGCAATACATCTACTTTCTTCATTTTCTATTTATTGTATTATCTGTTAGTATTCAAATCAAAGCTCTTCTAATAAGCAAAATACTTCATTTCGCTCTGAGCCAAAATATCACAAATACAAATATACTTATTTTTGCGTAGGAAATAAAGCAAATACCTTAATTTTAATGGATTATTCTTGCACGTGTCCTAAATAACCATTCAATCTTCTAGTTGTCAATTGTCTAAACGCCATAAGTTGTCTGAGGACAAAATTTCCCCTTCAAGATGAAGGGGTGGCATCAAAGGAGCAAAGCGACTGCAGATGACGGGGTAGTATGACCTTCCAG
>PDWI01015534.1_pt1 | contig 21937 bp, 21 predicted proteins | sample 1430891 | NCBI WGS metagenome assembly PDWI01 (sample SAMN01162508, study PRJNA174530) | Oral metagenome, whole genome shotgun sequencing project. | biome: Marine environment; feature: Marine mammal; material: Swab sample of the gingival sulcus; isolation source: swab sample of gingival sulcus... | reverse complement strand
TGCAAGGCCAGGAATTCCTGCACCGTCAGATCCATGACGAAGTTCATGTTCTGGCTGAGCTGGGCCACCAGCTTGTGCTCGGTGCTGAAACGCCACTTGTCGTCAGGCACTTGCCCGTTGATCAGCACATGCCTGCCCGTGGGCGTATCTCCCCGGGCCACCCATTCGATATCGGCCAGCAGACGGCTCTTGCCGCTGCCCGTGGGCCCGACGATGCAAACCACCTCGCCGGCGCGCACCGTCAGCTCGCTCACCTTCTCGTCGCTGCCGTCCTTGGCCCGGCCTCCGCGGATGGTCAGCTCGACGATCTTCTCCTCCGCCGACCCCAGGAAGTTCTCCATGGTGGCGATGAAGGCATCCAGCTCCGCCAGCTTGTCGTCGCCCAGCTTGTCCCCCAGCACGGTCTCGGGTTCATCGGCCAGCTCCGCCAGATCAGCGTCCACCAGAAACTGCTGCGCGAAAGGCCAGCGGTCCAGCAGGTACTCGACGGTCAGGTTCTGAAGATCACGGCTCATGGCGCGCCTCCCAGATCCTGGGGACCGCCGTCGGTCTTCTGGCCCGTGGGGTCTCGCCCAGGCAGTAGCTGCACAGGGCCGCCGGCATGCTGAAGCGCAGCCGCTTGCCCTCCACCGTGGTCGTGTCCTCGCTGCCCATCCACACCGTGGAAAGCTCGAAACTGCCCTGCCCCGTGATGCCGTTCACATGCAGGATGCGCGCCTTGGTGTTGACCATGTTCACCCGCGCGGCAAAGACCTCGCGCTCGGCCTGGCTGACGATATCCCCCTTGGTGATGACCACCAGATCCGCGGCCTTGAGCATGGGTCCGATCTTCTTGGGCGTCCCCGTGCCGCTCAGATTGTCGATGACGCAGATGGCCAGCACCTGGCGGATGTGCGGCGAGCAACGGTTGCAAAGCCCGGCGCTCTCGCTGACCAGCACGTCCAGCTCGTGGGCCAGCCCCCACTGCACGCATTCCTCCACGTTGGCCACGAAGTAGTGGTCCGGACACAGCGACCCGGCCAGCCCCTTGCGCACCAGGATGCCGTGCTTGCGGAAAAGGGCGTCGTCGTCGGTGCTGAGGCAGTCGAACTTCACCACACCCACCTTCAACCCCTGCTCCTGCAGGTGCGCCACGGTTTTCAGAATGACCGCGGTCTTGCCCGAGGACGGGGGACCGCTGACGGTTACGAAGCGCATATCAATTGGCCGCCTTGCCGAAGATGTCGTTGACCCGGGGGATCAGTTCGCCCAGATCGTGTTCCTTGATGAAATCCCAGCCCAGCCACAGGAAGGGAGCCTCCTCGGGCACCGGGTTCTGGACCTCGGGATGGCAGCTGGGGAACAGCCCCTTGTGGCTGAGGATCTCGCCCGCCTCCCGGCCGGCAAAGAAATCGGCCAGCTTCCGGACCTGCTCGGACGCCGTCCGCTTGGTGAGCATGAAGATGGGGCTGATGACCGCGCCGTCCTCGGGCCAAACGATTTCCGCGTCCGGATTGAACTGCGCCATCTTGCTGAAGAAGTAGGGGATGACCGAAACCAGCGGCCCCTTGCCCCCCCGGGGCGCGAACCGGCCCGCCGCCTGGCTCGGATGCATGCCGGCCAGCAGGTTGCGCCCGATGGCCTCCACACCCTCGTCACCGAAGTATTTCCAGATGGTCAGCAGGATGCCGTTGAAGAGGTCGAAATCCCCCACCGGCATGGCGATCTTGCCGGCGAAACGCGGGCCCAGGATTTCCCGCCAAGTGCGCGGCACGGCCTCGCCTTCGGCCAGCTGTGTCCTGTCCACCAGGAAGACGGCGGGCACCACCGCCAGCATGGCGTAGTGGCCGTCGGGATCCTTCAGCCCATAGGGCGCCAGCAACGGGTTGTGCGCCGGCCAGGTGGTGTCCTGGAAAACACCCTGGTCACGAAACCGCGCCATGTTGCGGCGGTCGAAGAAGGCCTCGAAACCGGCGGAAAGGAAGATATCCGGCAGGTCGCTCTCGTCCTCGATGGAGCGCATGCCCTCTTCCAGTACATCGGCCCCCACGGAGGCGGCCACCAGCTTCCGCCCCACCGTCAGGCCGGATTCCTGCCGCACCTCGGCCACCACCTTGTCGAAGGCCTCCAGCAGAGGGATACGCACCGGGCAGGGCAGCAGACCCGCCACCCGGATATCCCCCTCGGACGGGAAGACCTGGCTTTCGTCGGCATCCTCGGCCAACGTCAGATCCGGGGTCGCTCCGGCCTCCCGCACCGCGTTCTCCAGCAGAGCGGTGAAAGACGCCAGGTCCTTGCCGCGCGCCTGCACGGCCTGGGCCAAGGTCACCATCTTGCCCTGGGTCCGGCGCTTGTCCGCGTCCCCCATGTTCTCGTAACCCTGGGCCACGAAGACGGCGATGGTTTCGGGATGGGCCTCGGTGATGGCGAAAAGGGTTTGCTGCGGGGTAATGGCCATGGGCGCCGCCTTTTTTTGAGGGGAAGGGAATAATATATAGACAATCTTGTCTTAATTTAACGCGCCGCCCTGGAGGCGCAAGAGAAACCCCGACTATTCATGAAGGAGCGTCACGAGGGTGAGGAAAAATCAAGCAGGACAAGGCGCACGGAGGTCTTGAGAGGAAGGCGTCTCCGTGACGAGATGTCGGGGGCATCAAGGGGTGTCATAGACCTTGGCCTCGAAGTCATCGATCCAGCCCTGCAGGTCGTCCCCGTAGATCTGCCGGGCGTGGGCGTAGCTCTGGTCCGGGAAGAACTCCAGGAACTTCTCCTTGCCCCCCTTGTCGATGAGCATCTTCACGAAGGCTCCCGCCAGGGGGTAGCTGAAGGTGTTGGGCGCCAGGGACCAGTCCTGCCACAGGGCGGGCACGCTGACCCTCAGGGGCCGCGGCTCCTGCTGCGCGATGACGCGGCGGGCCAGGGCCAGCTTGTCCGCCCCCGTGAGATCATGATAAACGGCAATGCCCTCGTTGATCAGTCCGGTGCGCACGACGGGATTCCGCGCGTGGTCGCTGATGACGTGGGTCATTTCATGCCCCAGGGTCTGGTCCACGCGGGTGTGGGTCAGATACAGGGAGGGGTGGCTGAAGCCCAGAGTGGGCAGGCCCGCCTCGTCGGCTTCGGCCTGGCTGGACCAGACCACGAAACGGATGCGCCGCTTGGGCCCGCCTCCGAACCAATCGCTGATCCGCGCGTAGGCTTCCTCGTGCAGGCGCGCGTACTGGACCCGGTCGAAATCCTCCAGCCGGTCGGAAAAACGGAAACTGAAATGCTCCGTCTCGAAGGTTTGCCAGCCATCGAAGAATTCGGAGAGACCGTACTGGGTCAGGCTGTTGGCGGCGCTGCGCGTGGCGTTGCGCGTGGTCTGGGCATCGCGGCACAGAAGCCAGGCCTGACGGGCCCGGTTCTCCTGCCCCTGTTCCCAGTGGGCGCGGCCCAGATAGTATTGCGCCCCACGGCCTTTTCCAGATAGGGCAGGCCCTCGTCCGGCCGCTCCAGATCCACCAGGCTGCGCCCCACCGCCAGGTTCACCGCCGCGGTCTCGGTGCCGGTGGCCAGCAGGGCTTTGCCCCGGGTCACCACCTCCTCGAAACGGCCTTCTTGGTAAAGAGGCCACAGGGCGTCGGCGGGGCCTTTGTCCTGGGCCGTGGCGATGGTGCCGATGATGAGCATGAGCGTGAGCGTGAGCGTGAGGAGAAAATACCCGCCGGCGGGTACCCGGCATGATGACGGATTCGCCGGGCCGGTCGGGAGCGCGTCGCTGCGGGCATCGTGGGTCATTTTTTTCCGTTCGGATGGGATGAGTTCCGTTTATCCCCGGCTGATGAGGATCGTTTCACCAACGCGGCCATGCCCTTCAGCAGCATGGCCGCCCGATCCGGGCCGGTCTCCGCGCCGCCCTCCTCGGCGAGGGTCTTAGTCAGCGCTTCGAAACGGGCCATCTGCTCGCAGGTCAACTCGAATTCCACTTGATGGACGCGGGGCTCGGGACTTTCCTCCGTGTTTCGCGGCCCGCCCGTCAACTCGCCCTGGTCCGGATTTCCCGTAGGCTCGCGGCGGGCCCGCTGTCGGGCCCGCCGCACCGTGGCGCGCGGTTCCCACCCGCTTTTCTTCTCGGCTTCATCAAGCCGGCGATCTTCATGGTTTTTGTCTGCCATCTTCACAAGCTCCCGCGCCGGTTACCGGAAATCCGCCATCCTTGTCCTGGAGAATTCTCAGGCCATGGTAGCATACTGATACACTGAACGGCATCTTAGTTCCCATCACAAACTACCCGCCGGCGGGTATCCCGCCACCATCCCGGGAATTCCCGCCCGAAAGTTTCCCCCCGGAAGTTTCCGCCTGGACAGCACCCCGCTCCCCGGTGTTTACTTCCCCCCACCCAAAGCAGGCCGCCCCCCGAAATCCCACCCCCACCTCCCGCTCGAAAAGCGCGAAGGAGAACACAGTGAAGGCCATCAATCCCGCCACCGGCGCCATCGTCAAGGAATACACCCCGCACACGGATGCCGAGGTGTCCGCCATCCTGCAAGCCGTGGAGGCGGCCTTCCCCGCCTGGCGCGCGACCGGACTGGACGCGCGCGCGCGTCTCCTGCGCAACGCCGCCACTCTCCTGCGCGAACGCGCCGACCGGTACGGCCGCCTGATCACCACCGAGATGGGCAAGGCCCTCAAGGAGTCTGTGGCGGAGGTCAATAAATGCGCCTGGGTGTGCGACTACTACGCCGATACCGCCGCCGATCATCTGGCCGACCAAGCCATCGCCAGCGATGCCGGCGAGAGCTTCCTGACCTTCCGGCCCATCGGGCCGGTGCTGGCCGTCATGCCCTGGAATTTCCCCTTCTGGCAGGTGTTCCGCTTTGCCGCGCCCGGGTTGATGGCCGGCAACGTGGGGCTGTTGAAACATGCCAGCAACGTCCCCGGCTGCGCCCTGGCCATCGAGGAGATCTTCCGCGACGCGGGCTATCCCGCCGATGTCTTCCGCACCCTGCTGATCGGCGGGTCCCGGGTGGCCGATGTCATCGCCGCCCCGGAGGTGAAAGCCGTCACCCTGACCGGCAGCACCCCCGCCGGCCGTGAGGTGGCCGCCGCCGCCGGCCGCGCCATCAAGAAGACGGTTCTGGAACTGGGCGGCAGCGATCCCTACCTCATCCTGGAGGATGCCAACCTGGATCAGGCCGCCGGCGCCTGCGTGGCCGGCCGCCTGCTCAACAGCGGACAAAGCTGCATCGCCGCCAAGCGCTTCATCGTGGTGGCCGAGGTGGCCGACGCCTTCACCCGCCTGGTCTGCGAGAAGATGGCCGCCCGCAAGCTGGGCGATCCCCTGGCCGCGGACACCGACCTGGGGCCCATGGCCCGCGCCGATCTGCGCGACGAACTGCACCAACAGGTCACCGACAGCGTGCGGGCGGGAGCCCGGGTGCTGCTGGGCGGCCAGGTCCCCGCCGGGGACGGCGCCTACTACCCGGCCACCGTCCTGGTGGATGTCCAACCCGGCATGCCCGCTTACGACGAGGAAATGTTCGGCCCCGTGGCCGCCATCATCCGCGTGGCCGATGAGGCGGAGGCCATCCGGGTGGCCAACGACACGGTCTTCGGGCTGGGCGCGGCGGTCTTCACCCGCGACGAGGCGCGCGGCCGGCGCATCGCCCGCGACGAGCTGCAGGCCGGTTGCTGCTTCGTGAACGACTTCGTGAAGTCCGACCCCCGCCTGCCCTTCGGCGGCATCAAGGAAAGCGGATACGGCCGCGAGCTGCACGCGCTGGGCATTCGGGAGTTCGTGAACCAGAAGACGGTCCAGGTGAAGTAGTCGCGCCACAGCCATATCGCGCCACGACCAAAGGAATCAACGGTACCAGAGAATCAACGGGCCAACCACACCGCCCGATTGAACCGGATGGACGGCCGCTCCACGACGCGCAGCCCCGCCTCCTGGGCCATGCTCAGTTCACGGGCAAAGAACTCGGCCGTCACATGCCCCTTGGGTTCGCAGAGCAAGGCCAGGCCTCCCGGCCGCAGGCTGCGGGCCACCTTGCCCAGAAAGCGGGCCGGATCTCCCGTCTCGTGGATGACATGGTACAGCAGGGCGAAATCCACTTCCCCCCGCAGATCATCGATGGCCGGGTCATCCGTCCCGGCCAGCCGACATTCAGAACCGCCAGCATCTTCTCCTGCACATCGCAGGCGATGACCCGGCCGGTCGGGCCCACCATCCGCGCCAGATCCAGGGTGTGGAAACCCATGGCCGGTCCCAGTTCCAAAACGGTGTCTCCGGCGGCCAAGCGCCCGGCGGTCAGGCGCGCGGCCCCGTCCCAGAGCCGCCGCAGCGGCAGCAGGAAGAGGTAGCCCAGCCACCAGGGAGCCACCGTGGGAGCAGATTTTCTCATCGTTTCCATGGGCCCTGTCCTTTCATCTGAGTCATCGCTCACATATTGTTACATTATGAGCCAAAGCTCACTTTATCTACTCGCGTTCCCGTGCCGGACGGCGGGGCTCAAAAAAACTATAACCAAATGAAAGTAAATTTCTTATGAAGAAGCCCAAAAACTGTGACAACCCATCGGCAACCAAGGCTCACATTTCCGGGAGCGCCGCCCCCAAGCGCCGTCCCCGCCAGGAAAGAGCCCGCCTCACTTTCGAGGCTATCCTGGAAGCGGCCGGCCAGATCCTGGTGACGGACGGTTATGCCCGGGCCAGCACCAACCGGATAGCCCGGAGGGCGGGTGTCAGCATCGGCAGCCTGTATCAGTATTTCCGGAACAAGGAAGAGATTTTCCTCACCCTTCTGGAAGATCATCGCCGGCAGATGCAGCCGCTCAAGGCCCAGGCCCGCCAGGATCTGGAAAACGGCCGCCCGGTCGCTGAAGTGTTCCGCCGCAGCCTGGAAAGATCCCGCGCGGTCCACACCGCGGATCCCGCATTGATGATCGCCATGGAGACGGAACTGTTCAGCCTGGCGGCCAAACACGGCCTGGACAGCATCACCGCCGAGGAACGGTGGATTGCCGATGTGGGCGCCATCCTGACCGCCCGGCCGGACTTGCCCGCTTCCTACCCGCGGGAACGGGCCTGGCTGGCCACCATCATGCTGGAGGCGGTCGGTCGGCAACTGGTGCACAGCCCCCCCGCGGGGCTGGACCTGGAGGTCGTGGTGGAACTGGTGGCCCGGGCGGGCGCTCTCCTGGTGCGCGAAGACATGGGACCCGGCCGCGCGCGTCCCTGATCAACTCTCACCGACCATCCCTACCCGATCACCCTTCTCCGGACGGCGTCCTGCTGATCAAGGGCGCCAGATAGGGCTTGTGCTCCTGGATCTCTTGGAACGTCAGGCCATGGATTTCATAGGGAAAGACCAGCCAGTCCTCGGTCTGGTGCTGGCGGAAGTCCAGTTTCAGTTCCGTGGCCCGCAGGGAAGGGCGCTCCCACAGGGCCGCCACGCGCACCTGCTGCGGCATGTTGCGTTTCAGGTGCCTCTTCAGCCGCTTGATCACCGCCACCATATTCTTGCCCGTGCTGAACACGTCGTCCACAAGCAGCAGGGAATCATCCGCGTTCAGGTTTTCCAGAAGATACTGGGTGCCGTGGACCCGGATTTCCGTTTCCGGCGACGAGGCCATGTCATGGTAGTAGGGTTGCCCGCGGTAAGAGGTGCGCAGGGAGATATGGTTGGTCTCCACGCCCAGGGTCTGCAGGCATTCCTGCACGTAGATACCGACCGAGCTGCCCCCGCGCCACAGACCGACGATGAAGGTGGGGCGGAAACCGCTTTCGTAGATCTGCACCCCCAGCCGGAAGGAATCCAGAATGAGGGTTTCTTCGTCCAGGTAAATCTTGTTCATGGTCCTTTTCCACGGAAGGGATGACAGATCGGCGACACCGGCCGCCACGACACCGCGCGGCGTGGATTTTAGGATACACTTTTTCGCCCCGACCCTGTATAAAAAAGACTCGACACAAAAAGACCGGGGATGACCCCACCAAGGAGAAGCATGGACAAGCTGTATCTGACCGCCCAGGGGTTGCTGGAAGACTCCTTCAGGCTGGCCCACCAAGTTTACCGGAGCGGGTTCCAGCCCACCTTCATCATCGCCGTCTGGCGGGGTGGCGCGCCCATCGGCATCGCGGTGCAGGAGTATCTTTCCTTCCACGGCATCCATGCGGACCACATCGCCATCCGCACGTCATCCTACAGCGGCATCGACAGGACGATGTCTACGACACGGGCCGCTCCATCGAGGCCATCATCCAGGAGTTGCGGCGCCGGATGCGGCTGAACTTTCCCGAGGATATCCGCGTGGCGGTGCCCTACTGCAAGCCGGCCCGGATCCAGACGGACCGCAAGCCCGACTACGTGGTCCACGAGACATCCGAGTGGATCAAATTCCCCCATTCCCTGGAGGGATTGAGCGCGGCGGAGATCAGGGAGAAGCGGCCGGCGATTTTCGAGATATTGCGGCCCCATTTGGAGGAGGCCCCGCGCAGCGAGCCGGATTGATCAGGGTTCGGTTCGGCGGCCGGCGTCGCCCTTACGCGTCTTGCCGGCGTTCGTGAACCAGACGCCCCCCCACGTAGGTGTGGGAGATGCTCCGATCATCCCCATGGGTGATGAAGCTGAAGAACAGATCCTCCACCGGGCGGTCTTGCCGGTACTGCCGGGCCTGCAGATCTGTGGCCTGCGGGTCCAACACCACGCAATCCGCTTCCTTGCCCACATCGAAACTGCCCACCTGATGATCCAGCGACAAGGCCCGCGCGCCGCCCAGGGTGGCGCTGTAGAAGGCGTCCCAGGGCGTCATCTTCTGGTCCTGGAGCCGAACCACCTTGTAGGCCTCGCTCAGGGTCCGCAGCATGCTGAAGGAAGTGCCCCCGCCGACATCCGTGGCCACGCCGACGCGGATGCCGTGGCGACGGGCCCGCCCCAGATCGAACAGCCCGCTGCCCAGGAACAGGTTGGAGGTGGGGCAGAAGGAGATCACGGAGTCCGTGGCGGCCAGCACTTCCCATTCCGCGTCTTCCAGATGCAGGCAGTGGGCGAAATTGCACAAGGGCCCCGTCAGACCGTAATGGTGATACACATCCAGGTAGTTTTTCCGCTCGGGGAAGAGCTGCCGGACCCAATCGATCTCCGCCAGGTTTTCCGACAGGTGGGTCTGGACGTGGGTGTCGGGGAACTCCCGCTTCAGGGTGCCGGCCATTTCCAGCTGTTCCGGGGTGGAGGTGGGCGCGAAGCGGGGGGTGATGGCGTAACGCAGCCGTCCGCGGTCGTGGTACTTTTCGATGAGCGCCTTGCTCTCCTCATAACCGGTGACCGCGGTATCCTGCAATGGGGCGGGGGCGTGGCGGTCCATCAGGACCTTGCCCGCGACAAGGCGCATCCCCACCTCTTGCGCGACCGTGAAAAGCGCCTCCACCGAGCCGGGGTGCACGGAACAGAAAACCGAACCGCTGGTCGTGCCGTGCCGCAGAAGCTGGTCGATGAAGAAGGCGGCCATCTCTTGCGCCACGGCGGGGTCGGCCTGCCCCATCTCGGCGGGAAAGGCGAACCGCTCCAACCACTCCAGCAACTGCTCGCCGTAGCAACCCAGGATATCGGACTGGGGAAAATGCAGATGGGTATCCACGAAGCCCGGCACGATCAGCTTGTCGGTGTGCACATGCAAAGGACAACCGTCACCGACACGCTGCCGCCCCTCTGACCAGGGACCGAACCAGCGGATCAATCCATCCTCGATCAGGAGCAGCCCGTCTTCTTCGTGGCGGACCTTACCGGGGATTTCCTCCGGCTGATCGCAGATGGCGGACACATCCAGAAAACGGCCCCGAAGGGCCAAGCGTTCTCCCCCGCCACCGGTCATTTCTGGGCAGCCCTCTTGAGGGCGTTGACGATGGTCTGGTACCCCGTGCAACGGCACAGGTTGCCGGCATGGGCCTTCCGGATCTCCTCGTCGCTCATCTCCCCGCCGTCATGGTTCTCCAGGAAGACGGTGCTGCTCATGATCAGACCGGGGGTGCAGAAACCGCACTGGACGGCGCCTTCTTCGGCGTAGGCTTCCTGAATGACCGAGAGCTTCCCGTCCCGGCTTTCCCCTTCCACCGTCCGCACGGACTTGCCCCTGGCCCAGACGGCCAGATACAGGCACGTGTCCACCGACCGACCGTCGATGAGCACGGTGCAGGCGCCGCATTCGCCCACGCCGCAACCCTGCTTGACGCTGATGTAGCCCAGTTCCCGCAGCACATCCATCAGAGGCTTGCGCACATCCACGGTCAGCTCATAGGGCTTGTTGTTGATGGACAGCTTGATATCCATGGTGGTGCTCATGGCGTTTCCTTCCCCTGGGCGACGGCGCGGCGAATCTGCTGCCGAGCCAAAGCCTGGATGATGTGTTCGCGGAATTCCTTGCCCGCCCGCCAGGACTCCCGGGGACGAACCTCCCCGGCCAGAGCCTTGGCCATGGCGTCCAGGGTCTCATCGGTCAGGGGTTTGCCGGCCAGGGCGGCCTCGGCCGCGCGGCACCGCAGGGGGATGGGGGCCGCCACGGTGAAGGCGATCTTCGGGTCGGTGATGATGTCGCCGTCCATCCTCAGCCCCACGCCGCAGCCGATGGTCGCGATGTCCATGGCCCCGCGCATGGCGTACTTCCGGTAGCAGGCGCTCAGCCCCTGGTAGTGCTCCGGTCGGGAGCGGAAACCGACCAGCACATCGCCCTGCTCGAGGCAGGTGCGTCCCGGTCCGGTGTGGAAGCCGTTGATGGATTGGATCCGCTGCCCCTTGAGCCCTTCGATGACCATCTCGAATTCGTAGACCAGGGCCGCGCAGGCGCTGTCCGCGCTGACCGCCCCGTTGCAGAGGTTCCCGCCCATGGTGGCACAGTTGCGCACCTGCGGGCCGCCGATGGTGGCCAGGGATTCGGCCACCATGGGCAGATGCTCCCGCACCAACGGGTTCTCAATGATGTCGCTGCACGAGGCCAGGGCCCCGATGTGGATCACACCGCCATCCTCCATGCGGATTTCCCGCAATTCGTCCAGGTGGTTGATGTCCACCAGGTTGCCGTAACCGGAGGCCCCGTTGTGCAGGCGCACCAGCACGTCGGTGCCACCGGCGATGAGGCGGGCGTCCGGATCCTTGCCCAGGGCCTGCACGGCCTCGGCCACGCTGCCGGCCAGTTGGTACTTCTCAATGGGAAACATTACTGGTCCCTCCCGGTCGATTCGAAAAGGCCCGCGGCCTTGAAGTGACGGAACAGAACCTTGGGGGTCATGGGCATCTCGTAGATGGCCACGCCCGTGGCGTCCAGGATCGCGTTGCGGATGGCCGGCCCCTGGCTGATGGTCGGCGGCTCGCCGAGGGATTTGTTGCCGTAGGGACTGGTCTCGTCATCCTTCTCCACGAAGAGGTGCTTCAGAGGCGGAATATCCACCGCCGTGGGCAACTTGTAGTCCAGCAAGTTGTCGTTGTAGATCCAGCCGGTTTCCGGATCCACCAGCAGCTCCTCGAAAAGGGTCATGCCAAGGGGTTGATGATCCGGCCCGCGTCGTGCACGTTGATGATGTCCTTGATGGTCACGGTGCACATCTCGATATCCACCTCCACATCCACGAAGGTGCAGCCGTAGCTGGGGGCATTGGTGCGGGTCTTGGTGGAGGCCTCGGCGCTCAGTTGGCCACCCCGGTCCTTGTCGTAGATGGTGTCCAGGGCCAGCTTGTGCAGCCCCATCACCTCCTCGCCGGAACCGGCCCGCACGATCTTCCCGTCCACCAGATCCAGGCTGCGGGGCCCATCACCGGTCATCAGCCCGCAGTGGGTCAGAATTTTCTTCTTCAGAGCCAGGGCGGCCTCATGGATGGCCGGAGCCGCCACGTAGGTCTGCCGGGACGCGTAGGCGCCGGTATCGAAAGGCGTCACGTCCGTATCCTGCTCGGAGACGATGTGCACGTCATCGTAGTCGATACCCAGGGTATCGGCGGCCATCTGCGCCAGGGCCGTGTCCGCGCCCTGACCGATTTCCGTGGCCCCGACCTGCATGTGCACCGTCCCGTCCTGGTTCAACACCAGCCGACAGCTAGCAATTTCCGTGCAGGCGGGATAGGTACCGGAGCCGTAACTGAAGGACGAGACGCCGATGCCGCGCCGGATGTTGCCGGTCTGTCCGGCGTATTTCTTTTTCCGGGCGTCCCAGCCGAAGGCCTCGCGCCCTTTTTCCAGGCACTCGATGATGGCGATGGCGTGCGCCGCATCCCCGGTCTTGGGCTTCACGTCCCCGGGTCGGGCGGAATTCTTCAGGCGGATATCGACGGAATCCAGTCCCAGAATGCGGGCGGCGTCTTCCATCGCCCCTTCAATGCCGAAGAAGACCTGCGGCGATCCGTAGGCGCGCATGGCCCCCGCCGCCGGGACGTTGGCGTAGTAGCTGGTGGCCGAGAACCGGATCGCGCCGCGCGGATACAGGTAACAGGATTTCCCCCCTGAAGCCATGGGAATGGAATGGCCGTGGGAAGCGTAGGCGCCGGTGTTGGACAGGACGTCCAGGTCCAGGAACTTCAGGACACCGTCGTTGGTCAGGCCGGCCCGGACCGACATGTGCCAGGAGTGGCGGGTGCGCGTGGCGATCAGGCATTCCTCGCGGTCCATCTGAACCCTCACGGGAACCCCGTCCAGCTTCGTCGTCAGGAAGGCCACCATGGGCTCCAGAATCACATCCTGCTTGTTGCCGAAGCCGCCCCCGATGTAGGGTTTGATGACCCGCACCCGCGACCAGGGCATATCCAGGGCCTGGCCCACGATGCGGCGGCAAATGTGCGGGATCTGCGTCGAACTGACGATGACGATGTGGTCGTTATCATCCATGTACGCGTAGGCGGTGTGGTTTTCCAGCTGGCTGTGCAGGACGATGGGAGTGGTGAACTTCCTCTCCACGATGGTCTCGGCCTCTTGCTCCGCCTCGCTGACGGAGCCCCCCACCTCCAGGGTGGTGGACTTGAGGAGATTGCCGCCCTCATGGATGGCCGGCGCGTCTTCCGCCAGGGCCGCTTCCGGGGTGATGCATACGGGCAGTTCCTCGTATTCCACCACCACCGCGCGGGCGGCCTTCTGGGCCGTCAACAGATCCCGCGCCACCACGATGGCCACCTCGTCGCCATGATACCGCACGTGATCGGTCAGCAGAAGGCGGTCCGCCACATCGGCGTAGCTGGGATCCAGCGCGTAGGGGTGGCCCGCGGTGGGGAACAGGGTCCGAGGCACGTCCTCAAAGGTGAACACGGCCTCCACCCCGGGCATGGCCCGGGCAGCTGCCGTGTCGATGCTCTTGACCCGCCCGTGGGCGATGTTGCTGCGGACGTATTTGGCCTCCAGCATACCAGGCATGGTATAGTCATCGGTGAAACGGGCCTTGCCCGTCACCTTAGCCACGACGTCCTTGCGTATCCGGGAATCTCCAACTGACATGAGCTATCTCCCTGGCCAACGCGATAATAATGGAGAGCGTGCCGACACGGAAACGACCGGCGACGATGGCTCTCTCGACATCATGTTCTTGTAAAAAGATTATCACTGCCATCACCAACAGTCAAACTCAAACTCACAAGAGCTTTTATAGAATAAAATTTTTTGTCCCTGTTTTGCGCGATAGAGCGGAATAGAAGCGCCCCGGGAACCCGCCGCGGGGACTCTCCCTCAAGCCCTCTTCCGCCGGAACGCTTGTGCCCCTGCCCGCTTGTGCCTCCGCCCTTCTGGGCCCATAATGTCGGGGATAATCACGGTTTCCCGACGCCCGTTCCAGGAGGCTGCCATGGTGCGCAACAACGGCCTTTTCCTTGTTTCCCTGATCGTCCTTTTCCTCGGCGCGGCACCGGCTACCCACGCCAACGCCGGCCATGGCGCCAGTCCCGGTACCGAAGCCATCAATTCCTGGCTGAAGACCCGGGCCGTGCCCATGCCCCTGGCCGTGCTGGATGAGAAGGTGGAGGTCGCCCCCGTGAGCCTGGCCCTGGACGCCCCGCCCCTGGATGTGGCGGATCTATGGGCAGCCGCCGGTGACAAGGCTGTGCTGGCCCCCGGAACCGAGGTGAAATTCCGCCCCACCACAGAGCTGGATTTCAGCCCCCTGCCCCAAGCCGGCTCCGAGGCCGCGCACCTGGCCTACGCCGTCACCTACCTGGACAACCCCGCCTGGCAGAAAGGCCGGCTGCAGGTCACGGGCCGCGCGCCTTTCCGCCTTTTCCTGGACGGGCAGAAGGTGTGCGACCGCCTGGCCGCCGCCACCGCGGATACCGACCAAGTCAGCGGCGACGTCACCCTCGACCAAGGCTGGCGCCGGCTGGTGCTGGTGACGGTGACCACCGCCGAGGACAGCCTGCCGAACTGGTCCCTGAACGTGAACTGGGAAACGGCCGACAGCACCCTGGCACCATCCCAACAGCCCGTCGTCACCACCGACCCGCGCCACCCCTTCGACTTCCCCGACTACTGGCGTCAGGAAAGCGTCAGCAGCACGGACATCACCCGAGACGGCAAGTTCCTGGCCACGCGTATCAGCGGTTGGCAGGGAGATCAGGGCGACCGCACAGCGCGGCTGGAAGTGTGGGACCTGAAGGACCGCCGCCGGATCTGGAACTTCCAGGGCGGCAGCATCCAAAGCTTCCGCTGGGATCCGGATGGTGAGCGTCTACTGATCCAGATGGCCGCCGACAAAGGCAGCGACCTTTACTTCTGGCACCGGACCACCGGCCTGCTGGAGCGCGTGGACACCGGCCTGGAGCAGGCCGCGGCGTTCACCTGGGCCCCCGACGGTCAGGTCATCTACTACACCAGAACCACACCCCGGGAAGACGACGGCAAGCCCTACAAGACCATGTGGAGCCTGGAGGATCGGTGGCACGGTTGGCGGGACAACAGCGAGATCTGGTACTACGTGCCGAGCACCGGCACCCATCGCCAGCTGACGGCCATGACCTTCGGGCCCGACGGCTACACCATGGCCCCGGACGGTTCCTTCCTGGTGCTGAAACGCAGCGTGAGCCTGGCCGAACGCCCCTTCATGGGGACGGAGATCTGGACCCTGGACACGCGCACGGGGCAGGCCCGCAAGGTGGTCCTGTTCCGCTCCTACAGCGTGGGGGACCTGGCCCTCAGCCCGGACGGCAAGCAGGTGGCCTTCGCCGCCCCCATGGACGAGGTCACCGGCAACCTCAACACCAACCCCGAGCACAACGACAACCAGACCGACCTGTGGACCCTGGATCTGAAAAGCGGCCGGTTGCGCAACCACACGCGAACCTTCGAACCCGCCATCGCCACCGGCTCTTATGTGACGAATCGCGGCGGCATCGTTTTCTGGGACGAGAGCGGCAAGATCGGTTTCAGCGGTTTGTGGAACAAGACGGTGAAGCTGTACTTCTATGATCCGCGGCAAGACCGCATGGAGGAACACGACCTGGGCACCCCCGGAGGCAGCCAGTTCGCCGCCAGCGAGGGCTCCGGCACCACCCTCGTCTACCATGGGGACGTGCTGGAGTCGCCCGGCGATGTCTGGACCCTGGATTGGAAGAGGAATCGCCACCAACGCCTCTTCTCCCTCAGCCCGGATTTCCGGCGCCTGATCAGCGGCGCGCCGCGCATCGAGGATTTCGACTATGTGAACTCCGACGGCGTCACCATCCCCGGCTTCCTCTTCTACCCCCGAAACTACGATCCGCAGCTTTCCTACCCCATGGTGGTGGACTACTACGCGGGTGTGTTCGGCTTTGCCGGCGGCTTCTACTGGGGCAGCACGGTGCTGGCCAATCGCGGATACTTCGTGTACGTGCCGACGCCGCGCGGCGCCGCGGGCTGGGGACAGGAGTTTGCCGACACCCACCCCAACGACTGGGGCACCCTCACCAGCCGGGACATGAACGAAGGGGTACGCGCCATCGTCTCCCGGGTGCCCGGCGTGGACGGCGCGCGCGTGGCGCCGGTCTCCGGCTCTTATGGGGGCTTCATGGCCATGTATCTGCTGTCCATGGACAAGGACCACCCGGATTACTACCCCTACGCCACCGGTATCAGCGACTACGGCATCTCCAACCTGGCCAGCTACTGGGGCAAGGGCTGGTGGGGCTATCTCTACAGCGACATGGCCACCGCCGGCAAGTACCCCTGGAACGACGCGCCCTTCTACGTGGACCACTCGCCCCTCTTCCAAGCGGACAACGTCACCGTGCCGCTGCTGCTGGTGCACGGCGACGCCGACAACAACGTGCCGGTCAGCGAATCGGACCAGATGTACACGGCATTGAAGATCCTGGGGCGCGAGGTGGCCTTCGTGCGCTTCCCGGGCGAGGATCACGGCATCGTCGGCAAGCGCACCAGCTATCTGACCAGCAAGCGCATGCACTGGGAATGGTTCGACAAGTACCTGAAGGATCGTCCCGGAGCCTGGGAAGCGCGGATGGAAGGGGAGTTCGGGAAATAGCCGTCCAGAAAACAGCCCGATTGGACCGGCGTCGAAGAACAATTGCCTTTATCCTATGGCGAGCCACACGAAAGCGGTGGCTCGCCACTATATACCCTTCAGCCTGACCCGGAGTTGTCATGACCGCCACCGAAAGCCGTACCATCAGAACGCTCATCCGCTACGCCATCGTCATGGTCTTCCTGACTCTGCTGCTGGGCCTCGCCTACCAGGAATCCGCCAAGAAGCTGACCTTCACGTTGCTCCCCGGCGGCTCGCACCTGGAGGCCGTCCTGCATCTGGCCCTGGTGCATGGGCACTTCATGACCGTGGGAGTTCTGCTGCCGCTGGCCCTGGCCGGGGCCCTGGTGCTGGGGCGCAAGATCGGCGGCACCGAAGTGCCCGGTTGGGCCCACAAGACGCTGCTCATGGGGTATCTGCCCTTCGCGGTCGGGACCTTGCTCCTGCAGCTTTACAAGGGGTACCATATCCTGCTCATGGCCCGGGCCGGAGAACGGGATTTCGCGGTGATCGACGCGGCCTTCATGGGGGGCAGCCACGCGCTGCGGTATGGGGTTTACGGGGTGGTGCACACCCTGATGGGTGTCACGCTGGGGGTGTTTCTGGTGGCCCTGTGGCGCAGCCTCAAGGGTGCCCCGGCCCGGACCTAAGGATTCATCCCGGACACCGTTCAGCCTGTCAGGGCGATGCCGTCATCGCCCTGAGGGCTGCCGTTTTTCCGGAATTTTCCACCTCTGCCGCGCCGCGTCGCGCGGTCAAGCGGGCCCGATTGGCCCATCGCCCTTCATTCTCCTATATTGAGCCCCATTCCGCACCGTATCCGCCCCAGAACGGAGGTCCTGATCTTGCGCCTGCTCAAACTGCTGCCCGTCCTGTTCGTCCTGACCGTGTCGGCAGGCAGCGTCCTGACCGCTCTGCCCGCCCTGGCCGCCCATCATGCAGAGAAGCACCCCTTCAGCGTGCACGACATGCTGGCCATGGACCGCATCGGCGATCCCCAGGTCAGCCCGGACGGCCGGTGGGTCGCCTTCAGCGTCAGCACTCCCGATGTGGAGGCGAACCGCAACCGGACGGACGTGTGGCTGGCCAGTGTCGACGGCAAAACCGTCAAGCGCCTGACCGCCCATGAGGCCGGTGACTGGAACCCCCGCTGGTGCCGGAACGGCACCCTCTTTTTCCTGAGCACGCGTAGCGGCAGCAGCCAGATCTGGCACATCGATCCCGCCGGCGGCGAGGCGCGCCAGATCACCGACCTGCCCCTGAGCGTGGGCAATCTGGAGATGGCCCCCGAACTGGGCAGCTTTCTGTTCAGCATGGAAGTGTATCCCGGCATGACCCCCGAAGAGACGGCCGCCCGGGATGAAGAGAAGGCCGCCGACCCGGCCACCGGTATGGTCTACGACGAGCTCATGTTCCGCCACTGGGACACCTGGGAAGACGGCAAACGCAGCCATCTTTTCCTGCTTAAGAACGGAGATCCCGAAGCCCGGCCCGTGGACCTCATGAAAGATCTGGACGCGGATGTGCCCACCTTCCCCTGGGGCGGCATGGAAGAAGTCGCGGTGGCCCCCGGCGGCGCGGAAATCGTTTTCACCGCCAAGATCCTGCCCGGCAGCCAGTTCGCCTGGAGCACGGACGCCGACCTGTACGCCGTCAAGACCGACGGCAGCGGCCGGATGCGTTGCCTGACGGAGTCCAACGAGGCCTGGGATACCGAGCCCGTCTTCACCCCCGACGGCAAGACCCTGGCCTACCTGGCCATGGACCGCCCCGGCTTCGAGGCCGACCGGTTCCATCTCCAGATGATGGACTGGGCCACGGGCCGGAGCCGGCGCGTGGATGTGATCCTGAAGACCGCGGAATTGGACCGCAAGCTGGACCTTTCTCCCCACGGCCTGACCTTCGCCGCCGACAACCGCACCGCCTACTTCACGGCCGGCTGCCTGGGGCAGCGTTCCCTTTTCAAGATCGACACGAGAACCGGCAAGGTCACCCGTATCCACAAGATGGGCCGGCACTCCGGCCTGAATCTGCTGAAGGGACGCCTCCTCTTCGGGATGCAGAGCCTGAAGTCCCCCACGGAGCTGTACACCATCAAGACCAACGGTCAGGATCTGCGGCAGATCACCGACCTGAACGGCGAGAAGCTGGACCGCGCTCTGATGGGTGAGCCCGAGCAGTTCACCTTCAAGGGCTGGAACGACGAGACCGTCTTCGCCTATCTCGTCAAGCCCCATGACTGGACCCCGGCAAAAGCCGCCGCCGGCCGGAAATGGCCGCTGGCCTTCCTGGTCCACGGCGGCCCCCAGGGCAGCTTCGGCAACGACTTCCATTACCGTTGGAACCCCCAGGCCTACGTCGGCGCCGGCTTCGCCACCGTGGCGGTGGACTTCCACGGCAGCACCGGTTACGGCCAGGACTTCACCGACAGCATCACCGGTCACTGGGGCGACCGGCCCTACGAAGACCTGGTCAAGGGCCTGGCTGCCGCCCTGCGGGATTACCCGTGGCTGGATGCCGACCGGGTGGTGGCCGCGGGCGCCAGCTACGGCGGCTACATGATCAACTGGATGCACGGCCAGCCGGAGTTCAGCAAGGAGTTCAAGGCCTTCGTCTGCCACGACGGCAACCTGGACGAGCGCATGGCCTATTATGATACCGAAGAACTGTGGTTCCCCGAGTGGGAGCACCACGGCGCGCCCTGGATGGCCGGCAGCGGCTACGATCTGCAGCGGCAGGGCGTGCCCGCGCGGTTGCTCTATTTCCCGGACGAGAACCACTGGGTGCTGAAGCCCCGGAACTCCATCCAGTGGCACGACGAAGTCATGGGGTGGCTGCAACGCTGGACCGAATAGTCTCTATCATCTGACCGGGCGGTTCCCTGCCTCGCCAAGGAGCCGCCCTCTTTCCGCAAAAGGACGTATGTTCATGAGCCCTGTGCTGAAACTCGTCGGTATCGGAGTCCTGGCCGCCACCCTGGTGGTGGCCGTTGGCGGGCTTTTCATGCCCAGCAAATACGCGGTGGAGCGCGAGATCGTGATCCAGGCTTCGCCCGAGCGCATCCACCAGTTCACCAACGATCTGAAGACCTGGCCCGAGTGGACGCCCTGGTTCAAGAACGACCCCACCCTGGAGATCACCCTGGGACCCGTGACCGAAGGCGAGGGCGCCAGCCAGCAATGGAAAGCCAAGAAGGGTGGCGGGCAGCTGGAGATCACGCGCAGCGATCCGCAGTGGGGCATCCAGTACAACATGGACTTGAGCAAGGGCCGACCCGACTCCATCAACTCCATGCGCTACGAACCCATGGCGGACAGCACCAAGGTCATCATGAAAATGGAGGGCGACCGCGGCTGGAACCTGATGGGCCGTTACGTGAATCTGCTGATGGATCCCATGGTGGGCCCCATGTTCGACGATGGCTTGTTGCGCCTGAAGGTGCTGGCGGAAAAACCGGACGATGAACAGCAGGACGCTGAACAGCAGGACGCTGGGCAATCGGGGGCCGGGCAATCGGAGGCCGACACCGCCAGTTGACATCAACCACCGCGACTGTCCCCGCCAATCCGGGCCGCCCCCACCAGGGCGGCCTTTGCGCGCCCGGAAAGGCCATGAACCGCTGGAACGATTCCTGATGAGGGCCGGTGAACCCCCTCCCGCCCCAAGGAGTCAAGACATGCGATACCTGCTGAACACCATCCCCCTGACCTTGCTACCGGCCTTGATACTGGTTGTGTTGCTGGGCGGCGCGACAGGCTGCGGCGAGGCCGACAACCCGGTCCAGGTCATGGCCGACAAGACCTACGTCCCCCCCATCCCCACAACGGTCGACGGTATAGCCCGCTGGCACAACAACCGGGTGGAGGAAATGGTCCAACGCGCCCAGGTCAGCAACCGACCGTCTCTACCGGACCTGGAGACCACCCTGGCGGAATGGGGCTGCCTGGAGCAGGTGGATCTGGCAAGCGCGCGCGAAGACTGGCATGCGATCCGACGGTTTCTGGAACGCGGAGCCCGACCCGAAGAGTTGGCCAACCTGGTCGACCGCAGCCTGGAACGGGTGGCGGCCGAACCGGATCTGAGCCCCGACTTCCTAGGCCAGCTGCGCCGGTGCATGGACCAGGTGCTGTCCGATGACCGTAGCAGGCTGTCCGACTCGGTAGACCAACTGGCCGCCATGGCCCGCGCCAGCCACTCTCCAAGAGAGAAAGAGCTGGCGGGCATCCTGCTGGGCAGCACGCAACGGTCCGTGATGGGGAGACGGCTGCCGCCCGACCACCCCCTGCACCCCCTGATCGAGATTTATGATTCGGTCGGCAACTTCGTGAGCGGTCCCGTGGTGGGGGCTTTCTGCAGCTCGTGTGCGGAAATCATGATCTGCATCTCCGAGATGATCTGGCCGTTTTGGTAGGCCGCAGGGTTGTGCCCGGGGTTGTGCCTGGTCAAGCCCCGGGCCTCCTGCTAGATTTTCTCCGTGCCGACCATCGCCCGGATGTTTCATGGATCATCCGGGCCAAAACCAGGACCAGGATCAAGATCAGGAGTCCATCATGCTCAAGAACAAGGTCACGCTCATCACCGGCGCCAGCGCCGGTATCGGGGAAGCCTGCGCCCGGACCTTCGCCCGGGAAGGTTCCCGGCTCATCCTGGCCGCCCGCCGCAAGGAAAAACTGGAGAAGCTGGCCGCAACGCTGGCCGACGCCTACGGCACGCGCGCCCTGACCATCGAGCTGGATGTGCGTGATCGTCAGCAGGTGAACGAGGCCATCGCCGGCCTGCCCGCCGACTGGCGGGAAATAGACATCCTGATCAACAACGCGGGCCTGAGCCGTGGGCTGGACAGGATCCAGGACGGGTACCATCTGGACTGGGAAGAGATGATCGACACCAATATCAAGGGCCTGCTCTGGGTCAGTCGGGCCGTCATGCCCGGCATGGTGGCGCGCGACAGGGGCCACATCATCAACCTGGGCAGCATCGCCGGTCGCCAGGTCTACCCCGGGGGGAATGTGTACTGTGCCACCAAACACGCGGTGCGCGCCTTGAACCAGGCCCTCCGCATCGATCTGCTGGGCACCCGGGTGCGCTGTTCCAGCGTGGATCCCGGCATGGTGGAAACGGAGTTCAGCGAGGTCCGCTTCCGCGGCGACACCGAGCGGGCCGCCGCCGTCTATCGGGATTTTCTGCCCTTGAAAGCCGAAGATATAGCCGAAACCATCCTTTTTTGCGCCACACGACCTCCTCATGTGAATATCCAGGAAGTGCTGATCATGCCCCAGGATCAGGCGGCGGCTCAGGCCATTCACCGTCGCGGGGTTCCGGATATTTAACCCGATTTTTCCCTAAAGCCATCAGCTGAAAAACCGACCTTTTACGGTAACAGGTAGGCTTCTCCTTGGGGAGCCCATCGCTGGGAGTACCTCTGGGAGAGGCTGCGTACCCGGGCCAGATATTACCAAGAAAGGAATCGGTCATGCTGAGCATCAAGGGAAAGGACCGCC
>PDWI01003543.1_pt1 | contig 21937 bp, 20 predicted proteins | sample 1430891 | NCBI WGS metagenome assembly PDWI01 (sample SAMN01162508, study PRJNA174530) | Oral metagenome, whole genome shotgun sequencing project. | biome: Marine environment; feature: Marine mammal; material: Swab sample of the gingival sulcus; isolation source: swab sample of gingival sulcus... | reverse complement strand
TCATGGCCCGTTTGAACAGACATTGTACACCCATCATGCCCATGAAAATATCTGCGGACTTTCCATTTACCTGCCCCAGGATGTAATTGAATCCTGGCTGGGGACATCCTCTTGCGCTATGAGCAGTGAGCTGGAAAAACTGGTGCTGAAACAAAAGGCTCTTCCTTTGGCCAGAGGGATGCACCAGTCATCAGAACTCATGCGGATTGCCAGGCAATTAGTGTATACCAGGCGTCAGACCCTTTCTGACAAACTGCACTTTGAATCCCTGGCCCTGGATTTTTTGTCCCATATTCTGACCCTGAATGGGCCTTTGGAAGGCTCCCGCATGGAACGAACCCATCAGGTCAGAATTGCTGTGGATGAGGCTGTGGATATTTTGCGCAGGGAATGGAATAATCCGCCCTCTATCTCGAACCTGGCCCGGCGGGTGGGGGTAAATGAATGCTACCTGAAAAAAGGATTCCGCCGGCAGATGGGCATGACCATCGGGGGATATATCCGACAGCTGCGGATGAGAAAGGCATTGGAAATGATAGAAACAGGCCAATGCTCTGTTCTGGAAACAGCCCTCCAGGTTGGATACTCAAACCCCGGACACTTTAGTGCTGCATTCAAAAAATTTTACGGAAATCTGCCCTCACATTACGCCCCCAGATCAGAACTGCTTCTTTGATACTGAAGCGGAATTTCTTCAAAGACTTGCCAACAGAGAACGAACATAGTAAATACATTCAATTGAACATGTTTTCATGCAAATATTCAAAACAGAAGAAAGGCCGTACAAAGGAATCAAAATGAAAGAACTGTTTGAGATATATAAAGAGAACATAAACAGACAAGGTTTCTTCTCCAGAGAACATCAACCCGAATCTGAATTTTTCAACGCTCTTCGTTTCTCCATGAACCCCCGGCTTGGTCAGGGCTGGGCAGAATTGGTGCAAAATGACAACGGTCTTTGTGTCTCCCTGTGCGACTACACCCTCACACAAAAGTTAGATGGAGAATCCTTTTCCGAGAAGAATTTTTTCCATTTCGGACTGCTTTTATCCGGTTCCTTTGATTTCCAGACCGTGGCCAACAAAACCCACTCTGTCATTCCCGGTGAAATATGGTTTTGCCAGGGAGTCAGCCATGCCTGTTTTTCCCAGCCGTCCAATGAAAAAATTTCCGGCATCAGCCTGAATATACCCATGTCCCTTGTGGAATCATGGCTTGGAGATACCAGTCTGAAAAATGGCAACACTTTGGAAATCATGATTTCCCAAAGCAGACACACATCCTCCGACGTGACACCCATGGTCAAACCCATGAAAACGAATTCCCGGATACTTCAATCCGCAAAAGGTTTATTTCATACAGGCAGAACAACCATTTATGACAAACTTCATTTTGAATCCCAATGTCTGGAACTTCTGGCACAGATATTTTCCCTTTACCCGGAAAACGGAAATCAATTTTCCAAACACAATAATAAAATCAAAGCTGCCGTGGATGATGCCAGGGATATTCTGAAAATGGAATATGCCTGTGCTCCCACCATTTCAGCCCTTGCAAAACGGGTGGGAGTGAACGAATGTTACCTGAAATCAGGTTTTCGAAAATACACAGGGCTTTCCATTGGTGAGTATGTTCGTAAAAAACGTATGAACCGGGCCCTGGAACTCATCACATCCGGAAATTATTCCATTCTGGACACCGCCCAGACCGTGGGCTATTCCAACCCGAGTCATTTTAGTGCAGCGTTCAAACGGTTTTACGGCCAACTGCCGTCCTACTACGCATAAAAAAGGCCAATCATCCAATTAGCAAACCATTGGAAATCGGCCCTGAAATAAAAAATGGTTTTTTGAAAAGACCGTAAGGAGACTCACAAAAAACCATTTTTCATTTTGTAATTTTTTTACCGAAAATCAGGCAGCCTTTTCAACCTTACCTGCTTTCAGACAGCTTGTGCAGACATCAATCTTTCTTACCATACCAGGTTTGATTACAGCCCTTACACGCTGCAGATTTGGATTGAATCTTCTCTTGTTTAGGTTGTGGGCATGACTTACGTTATTTCCAACCATGGGTTTTTTCCCACAGACAGCACATTCTTTTGACATGGAATTTTCCTCCCTGACATCATCCCAGGCGTTTTACACCCGGAAGTTTTCATTAGTAAAATACGATAAACCTTATGAGAATATAATATCCTATAAAAAAAGTAAAGCAGAAAAAAAAGGACGTCTTTCTTTCCCTTTTTTTACTTGAAAGAGCAAATTTACGATGTATAATCCTTTCATAATAATGTTTTTCAAGAAATACTCAATCAAATAGATTGTAAAATAAAACACTTCATAATTAGGATTGTATCATGACAGGAAAATATTCAGAAAAAATGATCCGCGGCCTGATGGATTCCCTGGAAATTCAGGTAAACGGACAAAACCCCGAAGATGTACAAATCCACAATCCTTCATTCTACAAAAGAGTGGCTGCCCAGGGAACCATGGGACTTGGAGAGTCCTATATGGACGGGTGGTGGGACTGCCAGGCCCTGGACAAACTCTTTACAAAGATTTTGGCCGCCAGACTCGACGAAAAAGTTACTCCCATGGGACTGGGACGAATCCTGTATCTCCTGAGAAGCCGCCTTACCAATGTACAGAACCGTGCAAGGTCCTTTATCGTTGGCCAGCGTCATTATGACATTGGAAACAACCTGTTTTCCATCATGCTGGACAAGGGAATGAATTATTCGTGTGCTTACTGGCACGGAGCAGACAACCTGGAACAGGCACAGCTGAACAAACACGACCTCATCTGTAGAAAACTTGGCATACAAAAAGGTATGCGCGTGCTGGATATTGGCTGCGGATGGGGCGGTTTTTCCCAATATGCTGCAGAGCACTACGGAGCAAGCGTGACTGGAATCACCGTGTCAAAGGAACAGGCAGCATATGCCCAGGAGCGTTGCAAAGATCTTGATGTCACCATCAAGCTCTCGGACTACCGACTGCTGGAAAAAAAATACGACCGGGTGGTGTCCGTGGGCATGTTTGAGCATGTGGGCTGGAAAAACTATCGAACACTCATGAAAAAAGCCCATGACTGCCTGGAAGAAGACGGGCTTTTCCTGCTTCACACCATTGGAGGAAATCATTCGGTAAAGGCATCTGACCAATGGGTCTCCACCTATATCTTCCCCAACTCCATGATGCCATCTGCGGCACAGATTTCCAAGGCAATGGAGCGGCTGTTCATGATGGAAGACTGGCACAATTTTGGTCTGTATTACGACCGTACCCTCATGGTCTGGTATGACAATTTTATCAAAAATTACAACAAAATCAAAGAGCAGTATAACACCCGTTTTTTCCGTATGTGGGTCTATTACCTTATGATCTCGGCGGCAAGCTTTCGTGCCAGACGAAACCAGTTATGGCAGCTGGTTCTATCCAAAAGCGGTCTTCACACAGTATTCCGTACCGAAGGGGAGTTGTTTCCCACGAACTGATTTACCCTAAAAGGCAGCCAATACCTGCTTATACAAACGGCATTGGCTGCCTTTCAAATTGTTTTTCCCAAAAACCTTGCCCGCACCTGCCAATAAAAGTACACTAGACCTTATCAGCTTAAACCTTTCCAAAAATTTTTGAGAACCCATGAAACAATACAGAATTGATGAACTTCGTCCAAAAGACATGGAAAGACTCATTGCCTACATGGACAAACATTTTGAAAAAACCTGTCTGGAAGGCACCTATTGGCTGGAACTTCCAAAAAACATCCTCACCCAGGAACAGGCTGCCCACAAAGACTGCTCTCCCCATGTCATCAGCATTGTGGCTGAACAGGACCGGCTGACCTGTGAATTTTTGATCCGAACCCCAAAAAACATCCATTGCAGCTGCATGGGCATGGCAGATGCTTCCCAGCGGACATGGATCATGGAACAAATGGATGCCATTTTGGAACAACTTTCCATCCGCATATAATCTTCCAGCACACCCCAAAAATAAAAAGAGACAAACTCCTGTAATGCCAATATAAAATGTGATACAAAGGATTCCTATACCCTTAGAGATGGAAAAGAATTGAAAACGAACATCTTAAAGACAAGGGAAACCAAAGACATCATAACCTTCTGAAACCATATATAATAAGATTATAATACTGCCATGAAAAAAGAACTCTATGGTATTTTCCTGTTTTTCCTCATTGTATTTTTCTCTGTGAGCCTGTTTTCCTTTCACAACAGCGACCCTTGCATCGGGGCATCCTTTTTTAACACCCCGGATCAAGTGCACAACCTGTTTGGCCTGGCAGGTTCCCATGCAGCAGGTCTGTTCATCTGGCTGTTCGGCCTTGGGGCATTCTGGTTCCCCGTACTCCTTGCCCTTGTGAGTCTTTTTATGCTGAACGAAAAAAGCCCGAAATCAATATGGTTCGGCATTGCCGGCGGACTTGTCCTCATGATATGCAGCGGTGCCATGCTCTTTTTATTCCAGGATGAATACCAGTTTTCCCATGCCCTGATTCCTGCCGGCGGTATCATCGGAAGCTTTATCACCACCATTTTGCTCACCTATGCCAATGTTGCCGGCACCATGATTATCCTGGGATTTTTCCTTTTATCCGGGTTTATGCTTGCCACGGGAATTTCCCTTGTGGCCTTGGTAAAATTTCTGTTCCACGGTCTGGCTTCCCTGTACAATATTTCCCTTTCCCAAATCAAGAAAATCAGCCAGACTGTTTTCCGATATTTTGTAACCCCCCTGGTGCAAAATTACCAACAAAGACAACTTCGCAAAAAGGAAGCTCAGCAGGAAGTTGACATCATTGATATTCCTGCTGCCCTGCCGCCAACTGCCCAAGAAGAGTACATATATGAAGACGATGATTTTGATGAATCAGAAATGATGGATCATGGGGAAGAAATTGCAGCCCCCAACCTTACAAAAGATCCTTCTGCTCCTGCCATTGCCCCGATTCCAGAAGAAGAACCCCAATACGAGATTCTTCCGGAGCAACAGAAAAACGAATATTCCCATTTTACCCTGCCGCCCATCTCTTTTCTGGATGAAAAGGCATCGGAAACCAGGGACATTGACACGGAAAAACTCTATGAAAAGGCAAAAATTCTGGAAGAAAAACTCAAAAACTTCCATGTTACGGGTAAGGTGGTGGAAATTCTGCCCGGCCCTGTGATTACCACATTTGAATACCGCCCATCACCAGGCATCAAGCTCAGCAAAATCGTGGGCCTTTCCGATGACCTTGCCCTGGCATTAAGCGCCGTGAGCATCCGAATTGTGGCACCCATACCCGGCCGGGATGTGGTGGGTATCGAAATCCCTAATAAAATCCGGGAAATGGTGAATTTACGGGAAATGATCGCATCCAGGGAATTTTGTGAATCATCCTCCCTGCTCACCCTTGCCCTGGGAAAAGACCTCATGGGAAGGCCCGTTGCCACGGCCATGGACAAAATGCCTCATCTGCTCATTGCAGGAGCAACGGGAACGGGAAAAAGTGTGGGCCTGAACTCCATGATTATCAGTTTGCTGTACAAGGCAACTCCCGATGAAATCAAGCTCATCATGATTGATCCCAAGCGCATTGAGCTATCCGTATATAATGACATTCCCCACTTGATTGCTCCGGTGGTAACAGACATGAAAAAGGCCACCAACGCCCTTTTCTGGGCAGTCAAGGAAATGGAACGCCGCTACGAACTACTGGAAAAAGCAGGCCTGCGAAATCTGGTACAATACAATGACATGGTACGCCAGGAATTGAAAAATCAAGACCAAGAAGAAACCCTGCCCCTGGAAATCCTGCCCTATATTGTCATTATTGTGGACGAACTTTCTGATCTCATGATGGTGGCGTCCAAGGATGTGGAATTTGCCCTGACCCGCCTTGCCCAAATGGCAAGAGCCGCCGGCATCCACATCATCCTTGCCACCCAGCGCCCCTCCGCCGATGTGCTCACCGGAACCATCAAGGCCAATTTTCCTACCAGAATTTCCTTCCAGGTATCTTCCAAGATTGACGGTAGAATCATCATTGACCAGGGCGGTGCGGAAAATCTGCTTGGCAATGGCGATATGCTGTTCTGCCCGCCGGGAACCGGAAAGCTCATGCGGATTCAGGGAGCGTTTATTTCAGAAAAGGAAATCGCCAAAATCACCGCTTTTTTAAAGGAACAGAGAAAACCCGACTACAACGAAGAAATCACCAAAGGCGATGAACAGGAAACCACGGAGTTTGACGATTCTGAATACGATGAAAAATACGACGAAGCAGTCGCCGTTGTCACCCAGTCCGGTCAGGCTTCCATCTCCTATGTGCAGCGAAGGCTCAGAATTGGTTATAACCGCGCGGCAAGACTCATTGAAATCATGGAACACGAAGGGATCATCGGTCCCCAGATCGGATCAAAACCAAGGGAAATCCTTGTAAAATCCTACGAAGAGACTCCCTGATTGATCCTGCTATTCCTTTGAAAATTCACACACTTTTTGATGGAGAAATCTTCTTCAGACAAAAGTCTGTTTGACTTTCGCCCCAAAAAAACAGTATCTTTGTATCCATACCAGCAAACATCGCCGTGAAAAATACAAGATGGACACGAAACCCATATCCCTGGTTCATGTCCCTTTTATACTTGTATTCATTGATGGCTGGTGAATATTTCGGCGGAGAAACAACCCATATAGAATTTGTTAGAATAAACTCTCCACCGAAAGGCAACTAATTGAAAAATAAATCAAAAAAAGGAGGAGCAAATGGCTCATCAATTACCTTCCCTTCCATTTGAAATGGAGGCTCTGGAACCGGTTATATCCAAAAAAACCCTGGAATTTCACCATGGAAAACATCACCAGGCATACGTTACAAATTTGAATAATCTCATCAAGGATACAGAATTTGAACAGATGTCCCTGGAAGAGACCATTCAAAAATCAAGCGGCGGCATATTTAACAACGCAGCCCAGATATGGAACCACACCTTTTACTGGAACTGCCTTGCTCCAAAGGATTCCACAAAGCCTTCCTCAAAACTGACTGAAAAAATCAATCAGAGTTTTGGCAGCATGGAGGCATTCAAGGAAGAATTTTCCAAAGTTGCTGTTGGCACCTTTGGATCAGGATGGGCCTGGCTTGTCCAGAATCAGGACGGCTCCCTTGCCCTTGTCAGTACAAGCAATGCAGCAACTCCCCTGACAGAAGCCCAGACACCTCTTCTCACCTGCGATGTCTGGGAACACGCCTATTACATTGACTACCAGAACGCAAGACCAAACTACCTAAAGGAATTCTGGTCTGTTGTGAACTGGGATTTTGTTGGAAAAAATTTAAAGTAAGATTATTTCCAATATCTTCTAAACAAAAAAGCCCCTGGAAAGGACCGTTTCTTTTCCAGGGGCTTTTCATTTCAAAAAACGAATTTACTGAAACTCTTAAAACGGAATTCCTTAAAATTGTTCTGTGAGCTTATTGATCAAAAAAGAACTTTCTCTCATGGCCTGCTCTCCAAAGGAACCAAACCATTGAGAAACTTCATTGAACTGACGGATAAAATCTTCAATATTGTAGGAATCCAGAAGTTCCAGGTGGGAATTCATGGTGGAAATAAATTCCTTGAGCAATGCCACCCGTTCCGGACTTGCAAAAATGATGTGGGCATAGAGATCAGGACTCTGGGCAAAGAGTCGTCCCACCATGATCAATTCCAGGCGATAAATGGGACTGGAAAATTGCAGGGATTTTTCAATGGAAACCTGCTTTTTGTGCAAAAATTTTCCAAAGCAAAAGGTGGCAAAATGCCGCAACGCCTGGACAAATTCCATGATGCGGTCATGTTCGCGGGCTTCGGCTTCCACAAGCACAGCTCCCCATAATTCCATTTGCTCTCCAAGCCAGGCCCATTGTTCCGGAAATCGCCCCGGAGTTACGGAAATCAGCTGACGATCCAGGGTTTCACAATCCGGCCCGAACAGGGGATGAAACCCTGCCACAGGGCCTTTGTGACATTTAAGCATGGACGCCATGGGTGTTTCCTTGATGCTGGTCAAATCCGCCAGAACCGTATTTTCCGAGAGAAAAGGGGTAAGTTGTTCAATAATGCGGCAGGTGTCTTCCATGGGCACGCAGATCAGGGCCAGATCCAAGTCTTTACACAGGACTTCTGCTTCCTGCCAGTTATCATGTTCCAAAATATCCACCTGGTACCCTGACTGGCGGAACAACCGGAAAAAAAGCTGCCCCATCTGGCCATTTCCACCTACAATGAGAACCCGGCCGCCCGGACGGCTTGCCTGGAACCCAACCTGCCTTGCCTGCCCTGCCCGGGAGTTTTTCAGAATCAGACGGTACAATTCCTCAATGAAATCAGGAGCCACACCGCATTGTTCTGCCTGTTCCCGAAGACCGGAAATCAGATCAGCTTCCCTTGCTGGATGAAATACTGGCATGTGGTACTCTTTTTTCAGAGCAACCACCTTTTCTACCTGTTGGTTCCTGCGTGCAAGAAGATCAAGGATCTGCCCGTCAATGGAATCAATTTCTTCCCGGATGGGCTGGATTTTTTTCTGAAAATCTGTATCTGAATGAAGGCTCATGTTCTAAACTCTCTATGGTAAAAATCAGTATATCCCACCATTGACACCAAGCACCTGGCCGGTAATATAAGAAGCCCGTGAAGAACACAGAAACGCCACAGCATGGGCGACTTCCTGTGCGCTTCCCATGCGTCCGGCAGGGATCATGGACAGGATTTTGTTCTGATCCAGACCCTGTGTCATTTCTGTTTCAATGAATCCTGGTGCCACAGCATTGACTGTAATATTTCTGGGAGCCATCTCCTTTGCCAAGGCCTTTGTTGCCCCAATAATACCTGCCTTGGAAGCAGAATAATTTACCTGACCTGCCTGGCCGGCCTGGCCGGAAGTAGATGCAATATTTACAATTCTTCCGTATTTTTTGGAAAGCATGGCCTTGACGGCAAATTTGGTTACATGGAAAAATCCATTGAGATTCACGTCCAGGACATTCTGCCACTGGTCTTGCTTCATGCGGATCATGAGACCATCCTTTTTGATTCCTGCGTTATTTACCAGAATATCAATGGATTGTTTTTCTTCAAGAATTTTGGCAATGCCCCTGTGGGAATCTTCTTCCTCTGTAACATCAAAGGAAAGAAGATTTCCTTTTCCGCCGATTTTGCTTATTTCTTCCAGGGTTTGCCTTGCTGCCGCTTCATTGGACTGGTAATTCACATACACAAAACAACCGCAACTGGCAAGCTCCAGGGCAATAGCCCTGCCAATCCCCCTGCTTGCCCCTGTAACAAGGGCGGTGCGGCCGGAAAGATTTGTTTCTGGTTCATGGTTCATCTTGGATATATCCTTTTCAGAGATTGAAAAATTTTTTCAACTGTACATCAGGCAGGAAAAAGGGACAAAAGATTTCTTCTGGCATCTGCGTACTGGATTCCCACCTGGACCACATCACCCTGCTGGAAATGAAAGCCAGAACGGGGCATACGGACATCCAGCATGAGCTCCTTGATCAGCACCTGGTATTCGTCCCGCTGGACATCCAGAATCAGACATTCAAAGGTGGATCCTTTCATGGTTTCCAGATACTTGATGAGCCAGTAGCGTTTTCTGGAAGACTGCACCCGGCTTGCATTGGCAATGGGCTGGGAAACCATGTACAAAATTTCTTCCAGCTTCCTTGGAGAATATGCTTCACCCATGCCCAGAGCCGCCTTGATCTGACGCTGGGTAAGCAGATCGTGGTATCTTCGTATGGGAGATGTTGCTGTTACATAGGCCGGCACCCCAAGGCCAGAATGGGGTTCTGCCCTGGTGGCAATTTCCGCCCGGTTTAATTGCTTGATCTGCTGAAAATTTGCCATGAGTCCGGTTTCAATTCCCGTGAAAATCCGCTGTTTCGGCGGTGCCTGACAGCGGAACACACCCGGCATGGAATTGTCGGAAAGAAATTTTGCCATGAGGGTATTGGCAAGGATCATCATTTCCGAAACCAGCATCCGGGAGGGATTTTCCCTGTCAATTTTGGAATATTGGATCTGACCGTTGTCATCAATCCAAACATTGACTTCCGGCAGCGTGATCTGCACAGCCCCTGCTTTCAGGCGTTTTTCCCGAAGCTGGTTGGCAATTCTGTACAGGGTGGTAACGGGATCAGCCTTTCCATTGTTCAGATTGGCATCTCCATAGCTCATCTGCTCATGCACCTTGATCACGCTGGGAATGACCTGGACATCAAGAATTTCAAAAAACCGGTTCATCTCCACCATGGTGGAAATTCCCGGACGAAGCTGATCCTGTTTCAGACTGCACAGCTCGTCGGACAAAATACAGGGCAGCATGGGAATTTTGTCGTCGGGCATATAAATGGAGCTGCCCCGGTTCCTGGCGGCAATATCCAAAGGATCGTCCGGCTGAATATAGGCGCTCACATCAATGATGTGGATACCCAGACGATAGCCCTGTTCCGTAGTTTCCAGGCTGATGGCATCGTCATAATCCAGGGTGGACTGCCCGTCAATGGTAATCAACGGAAGATGGGTAAGATCGGTTCGTTTGGGATCATTGTAGATTTCAGAATGGGTGCGGAGCAGCTGCTCTGCCTGGGCCAGGACTTTTTCCGAAAAAGTTTCCGGAATTTCCAGCCGCAGCTTTTCTATATTTTCATCCCGATTCCAGATGCCAGCGTTCACAAAAATTCCAAACAGCAGATCCGGTGTGGCAAGTCCGGCTTTTTTCAGAATCTGGCGAGCAAGGGAGGCTTCTATGGCATCCTTACCGAACAGATAATAATCTTTCAGGACATCAATAATTTCGGTTTTCGGCAGGGACAAGGAAGGCTCCTGACTATTTGTCATGGAAGACAGCCAGGCAGCGCCTTCCAGCAAAAGCAATTCCTTTTTCTTTGCTTCTTGAAGCTGACGTTTTTTCCGTTCTACCTGTTCCGGTGTGTAGGGAATAAACAGGGAATTGGCCAGCTTAAAATACAGATTGTTTCTGAAAAATGCCCGAAAAACAGCAGCTTCGTGATCCGATGTCAAGGGAGGCTGGAAACAAAAGCTGGTCATGGCTTCCATGTCAATATCACCGGATTCCTCATGGAGGACTTCCCACAATTCAGGGACATTGATGCCTTCGGACAGGGACTGGCGGTTTTGGGCAATTTTTTTTAATTGATTGACAATATCAAATTTAGGCAGGGTCATATCCAGACAGGCAGAACCGATATGGGACAGTCTTTTCTCAGAACAATTGACCTGCCTGTTGTTTTCCGTCAACAGAGCAAGCCGTCCTTTTTGCTGGCCAATCACAATAGCCAGAATGATTTTTTGCTGGTCTATATATTCTACAATCTGTCCCGTTTTCATGGAAAAACAATAGCAAGATAGAGGAAAAAAGTCAAACAACGCCTGGTGTTATATTTCGATATTAAATTTTACAATTTATTTAATTTACAAGAAATACAACTATACGCTTTCCAATTTACTGCCATAATATTTAAGTTTTTTTCACCCAACTCCGATTGGTAAAAAATCCATAGAGAAAGAGATGCAAAACAAGACTCTCTTAAGACAACCTTAATGAAGGAAAATAAAAGGAAGGGCACTATGAAAATATCTTCCCATGAAATTCAGTCAAGCAGTTACCACCAGTATGAAAATCGACAATCCTTGCGAATACAGATTGGAGCAAGACTTCAAGGCAGAAGTGCTTTATCAGCCTTGCGCATAAACGGTGCCCCGGAAGGTGTTTTCTCTCCATTTGGCGACCGGGCAACCATCAGCCTTGGGGCAAAAAACAAGTACATGGCTTCTTCCTCTTTCCAGATGAACAAGGCCGTGGAAATTTCCTCTGCAAACAAAAACGCCGCGTCCATGGAAGGAGAGAAACAGCTGGTTTCAAGGCTAATTTCCCATGTAGCCAAGGGGAATGCCATTTTTAGTGAAGAGGCCGTACTGGCAAACGTACCTACTTTTTCCAGACAAAACCGGGGGCTTTCACTTTCCCCCGGAGGCTCACTGCAGGTTTCCGCCATGACCACCCAAACCCTGGAAGAAAAGGAGCAGACTATTGTCAACACCCAGGGTGTCATTGAAACCCAGGACGGCAGAAAAATCAAATTCGGCATGCACCTTGCCATGGAAAGGCAATTTGCTTCCGAAAGGACATCTTTTCAAAAAATCAACACAGACCGCCTTGTGGATCCTCTGGTAATTCAATTTGAAGACGGCCCACCCTCTTTTTCCGACAAGATATTTTCCTTTGATCTCACAGGAGACGGAAAAGAACAAACATTTCAAAACCTTGGGAAAGGAAGCGGCTTTCTGGCCTTTGATAAAAACGGGGATGGAAAAATCAACGATGGAACCGAACTGTTTGGAACCAGATCAGGCAATGGATTTGCAGACCTTGCCAAATACGACGAGGATGGAAATGGCTGGATCGACGAGAATGACAGTATTTTTGAAAAACTGTCCATCTTCCGTCCGGGAAGCGATGGAGAGGCTGAATACAAAAAGGGCTTGCTTGATTCCAATGTGGGGGCCATTTTTCTGGGGCAAGCCAGAAGCCAGCATTCCATTGTGGATGAAAAGGGAAAAACCAAGGGAATGATCAGGTCAACGGGAATGTTTGTAAAGGAAAATGGAGAAACCGGGCATGTCTTTCAGATGGATCTGGCAGAAATTAAACCCCAAAAGCAAAAAAACAGACTTTTTGAAAATCTGTCCAATAAACAAAAGAAGGAGGAACCAGAAGCATCCCCTCTGGAACTTGTGAAAAACCTCATATCTGAACTGAAAACATCCATAGATACAAGCTATCTTTTCCTTGATAAAAAGCCGGAAAAATCCATGTTCGACATGAACGAAGAAATGCAAAAACGAATGGATGAACTCATGGCCATGTTTGGTTTCAGACCTAATTTTTCACGGGTTGCCTGAATCTGACCAATCATCAAAACCAAAGAGGATATAAAAAAGCACCTTTCATTGTTTCACATGAAACATAAAAGGTGCTTTTTCGTTTTTGCTGGTTTCAGGGCGATTGTTTTATAATGAACGCCGGCCTGCACCATCAACCAATTTTTATTGTTCGTAGCAATTTCCTAAATCTATTATATTTTTTGCCCGCTTTATACAGGGAAGTGCTTTTTCAATCTCTTTGATTCCTTCATCCAAATCAGAAAGAATTTTGGTTTTTTCTTGGGAAGACCAGGAAGTGATCTCCAAGCCTTCGTCCATCAGTTCCTGAAGTTCATATTTTTTCGCCAGTTTCATCATCTTTTTCTCGCAGGATTGTGCCTGAGCAAGACTGCTGGCACTCTTTATACAGGGCTGTATTTTTTTCAAAAGCATCAAAGTAAGCGGCATCGCTCGCTTCATTTCTTCTAGTTGTTTTTTAGCATAATCACTATTGCTGATGCTTTCCATCATCTGCTGTTCCAGATTTTTCCCTTTTTTTGATCCGTCCTGGTTTTGGGCTTGAGCAAAGGCTTGTTGCAGGGCCTGGGCCATTTGTTGCATTTCCTGTTGTTCCTCGGAAGACATATTCTCCATTCCCTCGCCACCAAAGGGAACACCTAGCTCTTCTGCAAGATCTTTCACAGGAAAATTGGGCAGCTTGAAATGCTTGTTGCTCACTTTCTTGTTAAATTTTGCAGACACGGCTGTTGTTTTGCTTTTCACACCCATCATATTTGTTTCTAGCCACAGGGGAACCTGATCTTTATATAAACACTGACGAACACCCATAAGCTCCCAGATATTACATTTGTAGCCCAACACATTATCGCTTCCGAGTTTTTTCCCACCCATTCCCAAAAGCATTTTTTCAGCATCCTTTCCCATATTATCTCCCTGATACATGAGAAGAGCAGGGTCATTCATGACAGAAATGAATTTGTTGTCAAAATTGACGGTATATATTTTATTTTTATCCGTTTTTGTCATTTTGTGTGTTTTTGTTGTTTTGCTTTCCATACCAGTTGTCTGATCCACTTGTTTTTCATCTTCCAAAATCAGCAACCCATAGTCTTTGAAATATAAATCCTTTGTTCCGGTAGAGGATGTTTTTATAACACCCAAATCACTTGATCCTTCAATTTTATAATGAACTTCCCCGGATTCAATGGTGTACCGCTTCACATTTTTGGCAAAAGCAGGTGAAAAAATCAGACAAACCGTTGCAAAACTACTGATAAAAAAACCTGAAAACCGAAAAGATCTCCGCATAACAACTCCTTTAATTTTATTATTACAATAAATTACAAGCCTCTGCCGCAACAACAGGGGGGCTTTTTACAAATATACTATCTTTCCAGAAAAGTGCTAAGGCCGCCCAACAAAGATCCTTCACCCTTGCTTTCTCCTCCGGCAGAAGGGGCATGTTCCAGAATCCGGTCTGCCATTCTGGAAAAGGGAAGACTCTGGAGATACACTTTTCCATAGCCTCGCAAGGTGGCAAGGAAAAGTCCTTCACCGCCAAAGAACATGGATTTCAGATTTCCTGCCCGCTGAATATCATATTCAATTCCCTTGGTGAATCCTACAAGACAACCTGTGTCCACCCGCAGGGTTTCACCGGAAAGTTCTTTTTCCACAATGGTTCCGCCTGCATGGATAAAAACCATCCCATCTCCCTGGAGTTTCTGAAGGATAAAGCCTTCACCGCCAAAGAATCCAACACCCAGTTTTTTATTAAAAGCAATTCCCACTTCCGTTCCCAATGCAGCACACAAAAAGGCATCTTTCTGACAGATAAAGGTTCCTTCGGGAATTTGCCCCAGATTAATGGGAATAATTTTTCCGGGATAGGGTGCTGCAAACGCCACCCGTCTTTTTCCCTGCCCCTGGTTGGTAAAATGGGTCATAAAAATAGATTCTCCGGTAAGCACCCGTTTTCCAACGCCTTTTAAAAGACCCATCACACCGCCTTCCGAAGAGCTGCCATCACCCATTTTTGCTTCAAAATTGATCCCTTCTTCCATGTAATTCATGGCACCAGCTTCTGCAATGACAGTTTCCTGAGGATCCAGTTCCACTTCAATTACCTGAATATCATGTCCTATGATTTCATAATCAATTTCATGGCTTCTCATATTGCTTTTTCTCCTTTTCTATTTTTACTTTCTTGACAATAGAGTCAAAATCCATAAATCTAAATAATAAACAAAAAAAACAGGTTACCAAATTGATATATTCTGGTATAAAAGTCAAGTTTTTTCATTTTATGATATATGTTACATCATTTCCAAATCTCCAAGCTACAATATTGATGAAACCAATTTTTCAAAACTTACCATGATAATATCAATACAACAGCAACCAAGTATCCTTTTCTTTTTCATTTTTGTTTCAGGAGCTATTATAGGATCTTTTTTGCATGTTTGCATCAGTAGAATTCCAAACCAGGTATCCATCATATTTCCAAGATCACATTGCCCCATTTGCAAAACAACCATACCTTATTATTGTAACATTCCCATAATAAGCTATCTTGTACTTGGGGGAAAATGCCGTTACTGCAACACAAAGATACCTTTACTTTCTTTAATCACAGAGATATTAACCGCTTGTATGGCTTACTATTTCACGATCCATTTTGGTTTCAACCTTTGTACTTTGGTATATTTTTCCTTTTTTTGTACACTTTTTGTCATTTCCTGTATTGATATAACGCACAGGATCATACCCAATATAATTTCTCTTCCCGGAACATTATTTTTTGCCTTTGCAAGCATATATCTTCTTAAAAATAATATATTTTTTGTTCTTCAAGGAATTTTTTCAGGAAGCGGTTTTCTGCTTATTATATCAATAACATATTATGCGCTCAGAAAACAGATGGGGATTGGTGGAGGAGATATTAAACTGATGGCTATGATTGGGGGATTGACAGGAATTTCAGGATCTTTTTTCATCATCCTTATCGCCTCTATCTCAGGGAGTATCACAGGAATAGCAGCTATATGTTATGATTGGTATAAAGGAAAAAAAATACAGACCACAGAAAAAATTCCCTTTGGTCCATTTCTGTCAGCAGGAGCTTTATTATATATTTTTTACGGAGAACAGTTGATTCGCTGGTATATGAATCTATTTTTTGATTTTTAATAATTTCACACTTGAAAGACAATGGGGCGTTCCTGGGCATCAATTTCAATCCCAATAGTATCGCCGGATTTCCAGCCAAGTTCCGTAAACCTGGAAATCACCTGATCATGCCGATCTGCATCCCAAAAGATTGTCCATATTGGATTTCTAACCGTATCAATACCATAGGCATCATGTGTTCCCAAATTCATGCGGAATCTATCCTTTGCCAGAAGAGTATCTGCCTCTGACAAAAAATAATCTATCTTATATAAATTATCACTAAGTGCCTTTGATAATTTTTTTTGAAATTCAGGAAGTTCATCTAAATAATGATTGGCAATCTGGTATAGTTCGCGTGAACCTTGTATGGAAAATCCAATAACAGCGAATCGCTGATGGTTCAAAGCAAAAGTTTCAAGTTCTTTTTCGTATTCATCTATGATTTTCAATACGATATCTAAATTACGGGATGGGTTGGCAAGAAATTCTTCACATTGACTAATCACCTGAATATAAAATTTCCTGTTATCCATTATATATATAGGACGTTCCCTGTAATTATGTCTTTTTCTGATCCGACGAATTCCATCCATATGAATGGATCGAAGATCTTTTTTTTCGTCCAGGGTATCTATCATGGAAATATTTTTTACTTGTACCACATATATATCACCAGAATCCGTGGCAATATATTCAATCTCACACTTGAATCCCAGTTTTTCCTGAATTGATTTGGATAAGGATAACAGACGATTATCATGCGGAACATTTGTAATATAAGGCTCACTTTGGACTCTGTGATTATTGTTTTTGCAATAACCAAATTCCCATTGGTTGGAAAGCATCTTCACCATGATGGTTGTACCTTCCAGGAACGGCATAACAATAACCCCCATTTGTTCCACGTCAAATTCAGGGGCATTATTAAATTTTTGCTGTCGCAATATGGAAAGGTTTTTGCTGGTTTTTGCCTGCTTTATAATTTTATTCCGGGCATATTCAATACCTGCAATATCTGCGTATGTTTCCAATGAGTCAAAAGTCCCCCCTTTGAAATCTGACTCCATGGGATGGGCACTTCTAACGATAATCTTATAACTTTCTTTATGGGATTCCAAAAAATGGGTTAATTCCTCATAATCCTTCTTTGCAAATTGCCCGGCTGTAATATATACAAAATCAGGAATTTGAAATCCTTTTTCCTGAAGTTTTTGTAAATATTCGGCTTTTTCCGGAATACTGGTATTTATTTCCATTGATTTGTATCCTCATAAAATAAATAAAAATATATTATTTTTAATATATGACAAATATATTCAATATAATTGATTATATACATAATTTTGTTTTAATCACAATGGAAATTTCCTGCAAAGGAATATTCAATCACCCTATTATAAAATCAGAGGATACATGATTTTTTTGCAGAAAATTTTTCCTTATTGTTGTAAGGTTATCTGGTTTCTACCACTATGACAAAAAACTATTTCCCATGCAAAAAATAAATAAAAATATACATAGATTCGACATATATGTTGTTTTACAAAAATTTTTTGTATTTTCTTTTATTGTGTTTCTTGTTCTCTTTCAAACACAATCTGAATCCTTTGCATCTGGCCGGTATTATAAAACATCTTCCGAAATAAAAAATTTTCAAAGAAGCATCATTGATTATAGAAAATATATTGGGAAAAGATTCAAAAAAAAGATTCGGAAAAAAACAAAATATATTATCATTCATACATCTGAACTGGGAAAAGATTCTACTTTGAAAGTAGTATTAAAAGGGAAAAAAATAACAAACGGATACAGAACCCCTGGGGGACACGCCCATTATGTAATTGCAAGAAATGGGAAAACATACAGAACGCTAGACAAAAAATACAGGGCAGACCACGCAGGATTATCCATGTGGCAGGGTCAGGAAAATATCAGCGATATATCCATTGGAATTGAACTTGTTGGTTACCACAATTATCCCTTAACAAATCAACAATATAAATCTGTTTCTATTTTATTGAAGATATTAAAAAAAATATATTATCTTTCAGATAAAGATATTCTGACACATAGTCAAATCGCCTATGGAAAACCCAACCCATGGTTTAAAAAAAACCACAGAGGAAGGAAGCGATGCGCACAAAATTTTGACAGAAAAAAAGCAGGGTTAACATACCATTGGACATACGATCCAGATGTAAGATCAGGAAGGCTTTTGGCTGATCCATCCCTTACATCGTATTTTTATACCCCGGCCATCACAAGCAAATTAAATCATCTGCCATCTAATATTATTACCAAAAAAAATTCTGCATGGTCTATTGCAGGAGAAGCATATAACCTTTCTTCTACCATTTATATCCTTCCGGATGGAAAAAAATTACCTGGAAATAGTATTGGCTCCACCATTGGATGGAATTTTTTACCTCTCTATACAAAGGTGATTCTTAATAAACAAAAACCCGAAATGAAAACGGTGATAAAAATCATCCGGGATGGTGCAACCGCATGGTCTCACGCAGGTATTTTATATAATGACAAACATACTTTTTATATTCTTCCATCTGGAAATATTGTCAGCGGAACACAAATTTCTGACTGGGATGATCTTCCCTTGGGAACCCGTTTAATCATAGGATATAAACATCCTGTTTCCATTACAAAAAAACAAACAGCTTTTTCTATTGCAGGCCATGAATATAATTCAGAAAATATTGTATATTATATTCCAGAAAATAAAGTTGTCACAGGAAATCAGATTAAAGGATTTCATCATCTGCCAAAAGGTACTAAAATATTTTTACCTTTATAATAAATACAGACCATAATATGTAAATTTATGGTTACAATTTTATATTGGGTGAATCATTATGAAAGAACAAAATTATTTTTCCATAGACCAAATGATTTTGATTGTAAAAAACGGAGGAACAATCAAAACCGGAATTGATATATATAATAAGGATGGAATTTTATTATTGGATAAAGATGTTCTGGTAAATAAAACAAAAATCCTTGAGATTATCAAAAAAAATAATATTGATCGAGTTCCTGTTATGGATAATATCGGGGGGTGTTGGGATGAATCAGGAAATTTGATTGCTTCTGAACAAGATACAATTGATTCTGAAACAGAAGATTTGACAGAAGAAGATCAAGAAACAGAAATTATTGATAATCAGCACGATGACAAACATACAGAAGATCAACACCAAAAAATAAATACAAACGACAGTTCTTCCTCTGATTTCCCGGACAAAAATCTCAATGAGATGGAAACTCGGTTGATGAAAATATCAGCCATAAAAACACAGGTTAAAAAAAAATATACAGATATTAAACTATCCATGCAAAAAACATTTGATGATTTGCGGAAAAGCCAGGGAGAATTTGATTATACAGAAGTAGAATCCGTAGTTGAAGATATGATTGGATTTATGAAGAACACTGAAAATTCATTTGCATATCTAGATAAAAGTTTATTTAATTATAATGAATATTTATTAAACAACGCCATCAATGTATGTTCCATCGGATATTCTATTCTTACACAATTCAACACCCATTTTAGCACCTTTATCAACAATATTATGCGTGGAAACTCAAGTGATATCTACAACCCTTTTGAAAAGGGAGATATATCGGAAAAACAATCATTTTCCTGTTTTTATCCAGATGAAATCAAAGATATTTGTATGGGATTTTTTCTCCATGATATTGGAAAAATTCTGGTACCAGAATCCATATTAAATAAGAAAGGAAATCTTACTCCAAAAGAGTATGAAGAGATAAAAAAACATTCATACGAATACGGGGCTTCCATATTACAAAAAAACAACATAACCAATTCTATTGTGGAAAATATTGTTATCTACCACCATGCAGAATTGGTAGGAGGCGAGGAGAATTGTTATCCAAAAGCAAATTATCTGGATATCCCCCCCTATACAAAAATTTGTAAACTGTCAGATATTTATTATGCCATGACCTCAAAACTCTCATATAAGTAAGCAGTAAATCCAATTAACGTAGTTACTACATTATTCAGAAATTACGCAAAAAAGGACCAGGTACTTCAATTTATTCTCCACTCCTTTGTAAAAAGTATTGGCATTTATCCCCTTGGAAGTATTGTTTATTTAAGAAATGGTCAAATGGCATATATTTTAGATAGCACAGGACCTATTCTTCTTCCTTTTACAGATGAAAACCATCAGACATTAACCCAAAAACCAGATCCGATTGATATAAGCGATAAAAGCACAAATTCAACGAATCTGATAGATAATCGAAAAAGTGTCAAAACACCAAGAGAAGTATATAAACTGCTCCCAACTTATATTACTAACACATTAAGCGAAGAAAGTTTTGAATAAATAAAAACACATATAAAAGGAAACGTTATGGGAATTTTATCATCCTCTCAATCCATCAGCCGATATTATATTGAAGGAAACTTTCAAGAGCAGGTATCAGAAACCATACAAAAAAAACTCATACAAAATACAATCCCCGAAATTCAAAATCCCTATGAAGAAATCAGCGCAGGCTGGGTTTCCTTTGAAAATCCATATTCCTCTGATTTTGAAAAAGATTCTTTTATATTTGGAACATATTTTGTTTTTTCATTGAGAATTGATAAAAAAAACATCCCAGCCAAATTATTGCAAAAACATTTGGTTATGGAAATCGAAAAGAAAAAGGCTGAATCAGGAAGAAATACCATCCCCAAAAAAGAACTATCCAGGATAAAGGAAAAAGTAAGAGATAATCTTCTTCAACAAATGCCTTTTGTTCCGAATATCTATAACGTGTTATGGAATTATGAAGAAAATAGCCTGTTATTTTTTACCACCCAAAAAACGGTCAATGAATTTTTTGAAAGTCTGTTTTTCAAGACATTTGAATTAAAAGCCATTCGTATATTTCCATATACCATGATTGAAACAAACTCCAGATTTTCTTCCGTACAAAAAGACCAAATTTACACACTTTCTCCTGTAAAATATATGAGGTAATACAGATATGCTAGATATAGCAGCTGCTTATAATAGATACCAGTTTCTTGGAAACGAATTTTTGACATGGATATGGTATCTGATTGAAACCAATCAAAATACCATCCAGGATGATTTTTTTGCTTCCCTGGAAATTGGACATACCATTGTCCTTGAAAATAATCTGGGAGATAATTCAAAGGAAAAAATCACCATAAAAGGTGACCAGGCAGGTTTGGAAGAAGGAAGAACAGCACTACGAAAGGGAGCACAGGTTACCCAAATTCATCTGAAATGTATTATGAACAACCAAAATACAGATGAAGATGAATCCTATGAATTTACATTAAAAGGAGAAAGTTTTCATCTGACCGGATTAAAAACACCAAAAACATCCAGCAACAATGAAGAAGATGAAACAGAAGCTGCTATTCTTGAAAAAGCCTTTTTATTAGAAAAAGTTATAAAAGTTATTGACACATTATTCATACGCTTTGTTGAAAAAAAAATTTCAGAGGAATGGAAAACCAATGAAATTCAGCAAATCAGGAACTGGATAGATTCTTAAAACAAGAATCAAAAACAGGTTAAAAAGGATTCTTCTATCAACAAAGATACAGATTCAGACAAAAACCCATAAGATTTGAAAAATTATTCAACAAATTTTTCACAATAAATACAACATAAAAAGACAAGAAAAATAAACAATTACCATATTTATAAACATATCAACATTGCTTATTGTAATGATTATTTTATAAATTTATGATATATAAATCTATTTTGATCTAAT
>PDWI01003580.1_pt1 | contig 21946 bp, 19 predicted proteins | sample 1430891 | NCBI WGS metagenome assembly PDWI01 (sample SAMN01162508, study PRJNA174530) | Oral metagenome, whole genome shotgun sequencing project. | biome: Marine environment; feature: Marine mammal; material: Swab sample of the gingival sulcus; isolation source: swab sample of gingival sulcus... | reverse complement strand
ATATCATTAAAATTGAAATAAAACCTGAAATTATACAAACTGCTATAATTTAGTATGATGCTGTTTTTAAATGGTATATTCATTTCCGTTCAGGCACTATAGTAGCGGGAGATGGGATCAGTTTTGGGATAAGATTGATCGATATGGTTTTTCTCTGGCAGCTTAATACTACATATGAAAGCGATAATCTTCTCGGCGGAACAGGCTGCACCGGCCTCCTGATTGATGAGACAGGTATTTCTAAAAAAGGAAGTGCATCGGTTGGTGTGAGCCGGCAGTGGAACGACCGCCTGGGGAAAGTGGATAACTGTCAGGTGGGCGTTTTCGGAGCTTTATGTGCCGGAGACCGTGTTATTCCTGTCGATGCGGAGTTATTTTTGCCGTCATCCTGGATAGGTGATCCGGTCCGGTATGAACGTTCCGGTGTGCCTGCCGAACGTATGCACCACCGTACAAAACCGGAACTTGCACTTGATATCATAAGGCGGCAGAGAGAACTCGGCGTCCGTTTTGATTATGTGAGTGCGGATGGACTTTACGGAAACAGTACCGAGTTGTGCCGTGCGCTTGATGATGACACGGAAATTATATACCGGCGCCGCCGCCGCCCTTGGTATCGGCATCGGGGGCGCCGTCACTTTCTATCTCTCCATGGGACGGGCCAGGCGTCTGCGAGATGAGCACATGAGGCGGACAGATGCTGAATAACCATCCACGGAGAAAAGGGAGGACGCCTCGTGAGACTGCTTCTGGTGGAAGATGACCGCAAAATCGCCCCGTTTCTGCTCAGGGGATTGCGGGCCGCCGGTTTTGCCGTGGACCATGCGGAAGATGGCGTCAGGGGGCTGGACCTGGCCCTGGGCGAATCATATGATGTCGCGGTGGTGGATGTGATGCTGCCCGGCATGAACGGCATTGATCTGGTACGCCGGGTCCGCGAGGAAAAATCACGGATGCCCGTCATTATTCTGAGCGCCAGGGGAGAAGTGAAAGACCGGATCCGGGGCCTGGAATCCGGGGCCGACGATTACCTGTCCAAACCCTTTTCCTTTTCCGAACTGCTGGCCCGCATCCAGGCCCTCTTGCGCCGGTCCCGGGGCGGACGGGAACCCACCCGGCTGGAAGTCGCCGATCTGCGCATGGATCTCATTGAGCGGTCGGTATACCGGGGCGGTACCCGGATCTCCCTTCCGCCCCTGGAATTTTCCCTGCTGGAATACCTGCTGCGCAGCGCGGGCCGCGTGGTGTCCAAAATCATGATCATGGAGCATGTATGGGATTATCATTTCGATCCCGGCTCTAATGTGGTGGAAGCCCGGATCTCCCGCCTGCGCGATAAGGTGGACAAAGGGTTTTCTCCCCGGCTCATTCATACGGTCCGGGGAATGGGTTATGTGCTCCGGGAAGAGGAATAATGGATTCCCAGCGGGTTTTCGTCGGATTTTCCGCCCTTGTTCCCCGTACCCTGCCCGCCCGCCTGACCATCCTTTACACCTCGCTTTTCGTGGCTCTGGGCGGACTGGCGCTGCTTTCCCTTCACTATCTCGTGGACGCGGCCTTTGAACTCCGCATGGATGAGGAACTCCTGGGACGGGCCGACTCCCTGGCCGCCGTGCACCGCGTGGGCGGGTCCGGGGAACTGCGCCGGATGATGGTGCTTGAGGCCCAGGCTTCCGGCGAACGGGAACTGTTCATTCGCCTGCTTTATCCCAGCGGCCTGTCCTTTTCCTCCTCCAACATGAACCACTGGGAATCCATCAAGGTGGATCCGGAGGCCATCAGCCGCCTGTTTTCCGGAAATTCCACCGTGCTGGAAACCCGTTATCCGGACCCGGACGGGCCGCCTGTCCGCATTTTATACCGGCTGCTGCAGTCCGTCTCCCGCCGTTCTTCCGGAACGCCCGCCCGGATCATCCTTCAGATGGGCCGCACCATGTCGTCCGCCTGGCGGTTCCGGCAGGTATTCCGCCGCGTATTGCTCCTGCTGATGAGCGGATTTACCCTTGTGGCGGCCCTGGCCGGCTGGGTGACGGTGCGCCGCGCCCTGTCCGGACTCGGGGAACTGACCCGGATCACCGGAGAAATTTCCGGAACGGATCTGAGCCGCCGCGTACCCGAGACAGGCGGCAGCCGGGAAGTGGAACAGCTCTCCCGATCCTTCAACCAGATGCTGGCGCGTATCGAGCAGCTGGTGACCGGCATACGGACCATGAGTGACGATCTGGCCCATGATCTGAAAAGTCCGCTCACGCGCCTGCGCATCATGGCGGAAATGCGGAGGGAAGAAACAGCGGCCCTGACGCTCCCGTCGGGAAAAGAAGGGGGAACGGCACGGGAAAATACGGCTGAATCAGCCCTGATGGCCGGAAAAATGCGGGCTCTGGTGAACGAAATGGCGGCGGATGTCATGGAGGAATGTGACCGCCTTCTGGATACCGTGAATACCATGCTCACCATCTCCCGCACCGAATCCGGGATCCAGGACATGGTTTCCGGCCCCGTGGATATGGGGCAGTTGGCCAGGAAAGCTGCAGATCTTTTTCTTCCCGCAGCGGAAGACCGCCAGATACGCCTGACGGTAAAAACGGACGGCGTCTGCCGGGTGACCGGTGACCGGCATTTATTGCAGCGCTGTCTGGCCAATCTGCTGGACAACGCCCTGAAATTTACCCCGGAGGGCGGCGAGGTGCTGGCAGCGGTCGTCGCGGGTTCCGATCGGGTGGAATGGGTCGTGGAAGACACGGGAATCGGGATTGCGAAGAAAGACCGGTCCCGGATTTTCGACCGGTTTTTCCGCTGTGATGGCAGCCGCACCCGGCGGGGCGCCGGCCTGGGACTCAGCCTGGTGCGCGCCGTGGTGGCCGCTCACGGCGGCGATATCATGATGTCCGGGCGTCCGGGAGAAGGAACCGGGTTCTGGATCTCTTTTCCCGCCCATCCCCCCGGGTCTATTCCTGAACCCACCGATATACCTTGATTTTTCCCCCGCCTCTGTTTCAATAAAGCCACGCATTTGCCGCCAAGGAACTGCTCGCGGTCAATAACGGCAGGACACCCATCGTGGCCATGGCGGTGGCGGATGCAACGGAACGCCCGGACAGGGTGGCCGACGGACGGGTTCCCGGTGCCACCCGGCCCATGGAATTCTGGTCCGCGTAATACAGAACGTAACCGTCGTTGTCCGTGATCTCGATAAATGCCAGTTCCGGAATGGCGCCCAGGATTTCCTTGAGCGTTTTTTCCAGCTTGATCAATTTGGTCAGGGGGATATTCAGGCCGATCACGTATTCCACATCATCTTTGAGATAGGAGCCCAGCCGGCGGCATTTATCCCGTAATGCTGCCACATACTCCTGCTGGAAGGACCGGATATTATAGATGGAATACACAATCTGGCCGGAGATGATAATGCAGATGGCGATCAGAAAGATTTTGAGCCGTGTGTTGAGACGCAGTTTCATACACTGATTCTCCTGGCCTGTTTCTGGCAGTCGATGATATGACGAATGATCAGAAACTGTTCGGACAGGGCCATCATGTCTTTTGAAAAACGGCGTATCACGATCAGTTTTTCCGTGGTAAGAATATCCTGGCATTCCAGCAATATATGGTCCATTCGGCGGGCGATGGTACCTAGACGGTCGAACTGGGATAAAAGGTCGTTTTGGCACTGGTCCAGCTTTTCCAGAGAGTGCATCATCTGGAGATTTTCCTGGACAAACCCCATCAGGAAATATCCTATTCTGTCGATTTCTCCCCGGATATGCTGGAGATTCAGGTAATTGGAAGGCGCCTGGAAGTTCTGGGGGGGTGGTATGGCCGGAGAGGTGGAATCCCCCTCCCCGGAAGAAGCAGTGCCCGGAACCGAAAGGGAGTAGTATAAGCGATTTGTTTCATCGGCGTTTTCGGGCCAGACAAGCTGGCTGCCGATATCCCAGATTTCTTTTTTGATGGGATGCACCACCATGAGGGCCAGAAGAAAAATGAGGCCGACGGATGTGAGCAGCAGCATCAGCCATAAAATTTTCATATTCTCCGCTGCCATGATCCGCAGTTTTTTATAGATGACATCCCGGGAAAAGGAGAGGCTCAGGATGCCGGACAATTGTCGGGAGCGGTCATATAAGGGCAGGATTGTATGATACCGGCCCTCACTCATCCGGCTGATGCTGTCAGGAAGTTTATCCGTTCCCGCGTCGGACAGGAGGTCGTGGAACGGCAGCTCGGTCCCCCGTTCCTTTGGATCACTGTGGTACAGGATACGGCCGGATTTGTCCGCCACCGCCACGGATTTGATATCCGTGTTTTTTTCCATCAGCCCGGTGATCAGCTTGTCCATTCCCTGAAATTTGTCCAGGGGTTTTCCGAAACGAAGGGACTGCTCGATTTTCCGTTTCAGGTTTTTCCCCGCGATTTCATAGGTGGACAATAAGGACTGAACATAAATTTTTTCAAACGATGCCAAGCTCAAAACAGAATTCAGAATCAGTGTCAAAGACAGAATTCCCAGGGTGGCAAAAATTATTTTTGTCTGGAATTTCATGGGTGGCCGGCCTCCTGCCGGGAAGAATCAGCGGCGGCGTTAAAATTCATCAAAATTATCATCGTCAAAGGGAATGACCGATTCCGGCGAAAAGGTTTCCGATTTTTTTCTGCCGCCGGATTCCGGCGGTGAGGCGTTCCTGCCGGCATCCGGAACATCGCTGGCGGACGGCCCGGAAAGGGCGCATCCGTCGGCATTCCGCGCGGAATCCCGCGCCGGATTCCCGCAGGATGCGGCGTCAGCCGGTATCCGCCTGCCCCCGACCATATCCAGGAGTTCCTTTACCGCCTCCCGGATATAACGGGCCTGGGCGTTGAGTTCCTCTGAGGCCGACGCGGTTTCTTCCGCATTGGATGCGTTGGACTGGGTCAGTTTGTCCATCTCCATGACCGCTTTGGAAATCTGGGAAATCCCCTCGGCCTGATCGCCGGTGGCGGCGGCGATTTCATCAATGAGCACACCGACTTTTTTCATGAGTTCGGCCGAGGACTGGAACACCGCCTGGGTGCGGTTCAGCAGACGGCTTCCCGTCTGAATTTCATGGGCCGTGCCCTCAATCAGTTCCTGGGTATTCTGTGCCGCTTCCGCCGATTTCAGGGCCAGGTTGCGCACCTCATTGGCCACCACGGCAAAGCCCGCGCCCGCTTCTCCGGCGCGGGCGGCTTCCACGGCGGCATTGAGGGCCAGAAGATTGGTCTGGAACGCGATTTCATCAATGGTGCTGATGATGGCCCCGATTTCTTCCCCCTTTGTCTTGATATTGGACATGGCCACCGTGGTATCTGTCATGGCGTGAGTGGCAGAGCGGACGGCTTTGTCGACCTCCATGCGGGCGTCTTTCATATTCTGGGCGTTGTCCGCGTTCTGGCGGACCATGGATGCCATTTCCTCCAGCGATGCCGAAGTCTCTTCCAGGCTGGCCGCCTGCTCGGAAACTCCTTCCGCAAGCTGGTGACTGGCGGAGGAAATTTCATCCGCAGCGGAGGCGATCTGATAGACCCCTTCGTTGAGTGATCCGGAAACACGGGTGAGGGGCAGGCTGATCTCCCGTCCCATATGCCGGACCAGGAGAAAAAGGATAACCAGGGCCCCAACACCGATGAGCCAGGTCCAGTTGCGGAGACCGGTCGCATCGCTCAGCAGACGGGTTTCATCCAGAAGAATACCAAAGGCCCAGTGAGCGCCGGGCATGGACATGGGGGCGATAATCATCCGGCAGATTTTTTTGTGGAGCGGACACTCCGCCATTCCATTCCAGGCGCGTCCGGCGCTGGCGGCGTTCCGGGCTTCCTGGGGGATGGCCTGTCCAAAAGCGGCGCGGGTGACGCCTTCGGGCCCTGCAACGACGGTTCCCTTTTCGGACAGCAGAAAAAAATACCGTCCGTTATCGTGGCGATGCATCGCCGCAATATGGCTGCGGACCGGAGAAAGACGGAGATCAATGCCGGCGACGGCGAGAAAATCTCCCTTGATGCGGACGGGGACGGAAAAGCGTATGAGATCCGCCGGAACGGCGGTGTCCATTGGTGATGCCGGTGATGAATCCGGTGATGACGGCCTGGAAGATCCCGGCTCCATGAGCACGGGGGCGGCCAGGCGTTCCGGGGCGGTGATCCATTCCGGTTCCGGATCGTAACCTTCCAGGACTTCAAGGCGGATCTCATCGTCAATCCGCTTCAGGATGGGCGCGAAGCGGCCGGTGGCATCGTGTCCCCGTGTATTGGCCCAGGCGGCGTCTTCTCCATCAAAGGCGTCCGTGCGCCAGCAGGTCCAGATCGCGCCAAGCTCCGGATGAGCGGACAGGATGCGGCGCATCATCGAAAGGATCATCTCCCTGTCCGCCCCGCCGGGTGTTTCCGCAGCCACCGACAGGATATCCGCCAGGGAAACGGCTGCGGCCGCAGCCTTCTGAAAAGGCGTTGACAGTTCCGCTGCCTGGCGGGCCGCGATTTCCCCCGCTGTGTCCAGCCGGTCTTTTTGGGACAGTTCCCAGGTGCGGGAATTGATGAACGCGGTAGCACCGATGAACCAGATGAGAGCGGGCGTCATGATCAGCAGCAACAGTCTGGTTTGCAGCCGGAGATGTTTCAGCATAGCGGATTCTCCATTATACGGGGCGGAATCATACGGTAACGCAGGGATGCAGTGGGAACGGGGCCGGGCGTTTCGGTATGGATCTGGTGCCAATCCAATTCCGTTGGCAGTGGTTGCGCCGCTGGTCTGTCGCAATCGTTATTCAGCCGGTCTTTCTTGACCGGGGAACGGTTCTTGGTTTGACATCCGTTCCTTCTTTGTCCTATAACCCGCTTCCGTTCATATTTCAAGCGGATGAAAGGATGTCTCCTGAAAAATGAATGATCACAGGGCGGCCGGATGGTGATATCACCCGAAAAAAAAGCCCGGCGGGAACAACGGATTACGGCGGCGGGAGAATCTGTTTTTCGGTATTTAAATCCGGTCCTGCCAATTTGTCTCCTGGTTCGGCACCGTCGTCTCATATGGCAGTTAACGCGGAGAGACCTGCTGCTCAGGTACAAGGGATCCTTCATCGGACTGGGTTGGTCTTTTGTGCAGCCCCTGATGATGCTGGCGGTGTACACCTTTGTTTTTTCCGTGGTATTCAAGGCCAAATGGGGCATCGGAAATGATCAGCCTCAGTCTCAATTCGCCCTGACCCTGTTTATCAGTATTATCACCTATAATATATTCGCCGAACTGGCCAATATGGCGCCGCAAATGATCCTGAACAATGCCACCTATGTCAAGAAGGTCGTGTTTCCCCTTGAAATTCTGCCAGTCGTCGGTCTTTTGACGGTGCTGATCAATGTTTTGTTCAGCATGACGATCTGGCTGTTGGGGATGCACCTGGCCGCGGGAGGTGTCCCCCTTACTGCGATGCTTCTGCCTCTTGTCTGGCTTCCCCTGATCCTGTTTTCTCTGGGATGCGCCTATTTTCTGTCCTCCATTGGTGTTTTCATACGGGATGTGGGGGCCACCATGGGAATTCTGACCACGGTATTTCTGTTCATGTCTCCCATATTTTATCCCTTGTCGAGCATTCCGGCGCGGTTCCAGGTGTTCTGCCGCTTCAATCCCTTTGCCGTATTTGTGGAGGATGCCAGGAAAGTGGCCATATGGGGGCAGGTTCCGGACTGGCCGTTATTCGGGATGTTCACGGGCCTGTCCCTGCTCATGTTTCTGCTGGGGTTCGCCTGGTTCATGAAGAGCCGGCGTGCGTTCGCGGATGTGATGTAGCGGGCCGCCATTGATGGATCCCCCCGTCATCCAGGCTGCTGACCTGGGAAAATGCTACCAGATATATGCCCGTCCATCCGACCGGCTGAAGCAGGCCCTGTTCCGGGGCCGCCGGCGGTATTTCCGGGAGTTCTGGGCCCTGAAAGGCCTGAATTTCACCGTCGGAAAAGGAGAAACCCTTGGCATTCTCGGGTCCAACGGATCCGGCAAGTCCACTTTATTGCAGCTCATCTGCCATATCCTCCGGCCCACCACCGGCTCACTTTCCATCACCGGAAGGGTGGCGGCCCTGCTGGAGCTGGGCGCCGGCTTCAATCCGGAATTCACGGGCCGGGAAAATGTCTTCATGAATGGAGCGGTTTTGGGCCTGACAACGGCCCGGATGAAGGAATGCTTTGACGAGATCCTTGATTTTTCCGGCATCGGCGATTTCATTGATCAGCCCGTGAAAACCTATTCCAGCGGTATGTACGTCCGCCTGGCCTTTGCCGTGGCCGTGAACGTCTCCCCGGACATTCTGGTGGTGGACGAGGCCCTGAGCGTGGGCGACATTCGCTTCCAGCAGAAATGCATGGCCCGCATCCGCTCCTTTTGCGAAACCGGCACCGTGATTTTCGTTTCCCATGATACGGCGGCGATCACGGAATTATGCTCCCGCGTCCTCTGGGTGGAAAAGGGGGCCCTTCGTCAGGACGGAAAACCGGCCGAAGTGGTGGAAAAGTACCTGGAATACATGTATGAGGGGGATGGGAAAGAAAAACCTCGATTTGTCCCGGCTTCCGCCAAAGCAGACAGCGCGGCCCCGGACAAGGAGGAAGCGGAGGACGCAGCCGAATTCCGGACCGTCTCTTCCGATGTGCGGCAGTTCGGGGATCTGGGCGTCGTGATCGAACGGATCCGGTTTTGCTGCCGAGGGAAAGCGGAAGGGGTGATCCACTCCGGTCATCCGGTGGATATCGGCCTGATATTGCATTGTCACCGGCCGGTGGCGCATCCCATTGTCGGGTTTCTTGTGAAGGACCACATGGGGCGCAATATCATGGGGGACAGCACGGAATTGAGAAAAGCCGAACTCCCCTCCCTGGAGCCGGGCACCCGATGGCGCATGGACATCCGGATTCCGGCCTGGCCGAATCTGATTGAGGGCGATTATACCTTGTCCATCGCCGTGGCTGACGGCATGCTGGAAGAACATGTGCAGTGCCATTGGATCCATGACGCAGCCGTGTTTCACAGCCTGCCGGATCCGCCCGCTGCCGGGCTTTTTTCGGTGTCCGGCACCCGGATGGAAATGACCCGGCTATGATGATGTCCTCCCGGTTTTTCTGTATAATGAATCCTGCGAAGGAAGATGGGCATGCACCAGAGTTCCTATGACCTGATGGGCGTCTTCCGCCGGAAATATCTGGAGGAAAGGCAGGGGACGCCCCTGCGGATTTACGATCTGGGCAGCCAGGACGTGAACGGCTCATATCGCCCCCTGTTTGATGATCCCTTATGGCGCTATGTCGGCATGGATATGGTTCCCGGAAAAAACGTGGATCTGGTATTGCGCGACCCGTACCAGTGGAAAGGGCTGAAAAGCGGATCCGCGGATGTGGTGATATCCGGGCAGACGTTTGAGCATATCGAATTTTTCTGGATCACCATACTGGAGATCGCCCGGGTTCTGCGTCCCGGCGGACTGTGCTGCCTGATCGCCCCTTCCGGCGGATTCGAGCACCGGTATCCCGTGGATTGCTGGCGGTTTTACCCGGACGGGTTTTCCGCCCTGGCCCGGTTCGCCCGGCTGGAAGTGCTGGACGTGCGGGCCCGCTGGGAACCGGACCCTGCGGAACCCGTCTGCGACGCCGACGACAGCGATCTCTGGAAAGATTGCCTGCTCGTCGCCCGCAAGCCGTCCCTGCCGTTTTTCGGCCGCCTGCGCCGGGCCGCCCGCCTGCGGGCCCTGCATTTTCTGTTGTCCCGTCGTCCGGGATGATGCGAAATTTCCCAATTATTTGAATTTTATGGATTTTATCCTTGTCTCCTGATTTGATCCCCCTCCTTTCCTCCCCTCTTGTCCGCATGGCGCCGGATCGCCTGACAGAAGTGCGCTCCTGGCAGGGGCATATTCCCTTTGCCTTTTGTCTGATGGATATGCTGCGTCCCCGCGTGGTGGTGGAGCTGGGCGTCCACAGGGGCGACAGTTTCTGCGCCTTTTCCCAGGCCGCCGACCGCCTTTCTCTGGCGTGCCGCCTCCACGGCGTGGACACCTGGGAAGGCGATTCCCAGGCCGGTCATTACGGTCCGGAGGTGTATGAGGAACTGTCCGCGTATGTTAAAGAAATCTACGGCGACCGCATCGTCCTGCACAAATGCCGCTTTGACGAAGCCCTGGACTGCTTTGACGACGGGACCGTGGACCTGCTCCATATCGACGGCCTGCACACGTACGATGCGGTGCGACGGGATTTTGAACTCTGGCGCCCCAAATTGAGCGAACAGGGCGTGGTTCTGTTTCATGACACCCAGGTGTATCGGGAAAATTTCGGGGTCGGCCGGTTCTGGGAGGAAATCCGGGACGAATTTCCCCATTTTGAATTTCTGCATTCCCACGGCCTTGGCGTCCTTGGGGCCGGATCTGATCCGCCCGCCCCGGCGGCCGGCTTTTTCGCTGCCGGGCCGGAGGACGTCATCCGCATCCGCCGCTGGTTCGCCGCGCTGGGCGAGGCCGTTTCCGCCGCCGTTCCGGATGAAGATCCGGACGAAAACGCCGCATCGCCGCAACTTGACAACCAAATACCGGACATCACGCCGGATTTTGAAATCCCGGTCTGGTATCCGGAACATCCCGCCGTGAGCGTGGTGATTCCCCTGTACAACCACGAGCGCTATATCCGCGAAGCCCTGCATTCGGTGCTGGCCCAGAGCGAAACCGATTTCGAGATCGTCGTGATCGACGACGGCTCCCCGGACGCCAGTCTGGCGGCAGCCCGCAGGGTGCGCGACCCGCGCATCCGCATTTTCGGGCAGGAAAACCAGGGCGCCCACGCGGCCCTGAACAGGGGCGTGGCACTGGCCAAAGGCGAATTTATCGCCATCCTGAATTCGGACGACGTCTTTCACCCCCACCGCCTGCGGGAATGCCTCCGGGTCTGCCGGGAAAATCCGGATCTGGCGGCGGTCTTTTCCGCCGTGGACTGCGTGGACGAGAATGGACAGCATCTTCAGACCATCTCCGGCCCGACCGATTTTCATCTTTGTCCTTCCGTCCCGCCCCCAAGCGCAGAAGAACGGAAAACGGACGCCGCCCCTGCAACGGCCGGGCGCGAAGACAGCCTGCTGCTGCCGCTGCTTTCCGGCAATTTTTTAATGACCACTTCCAATCTCTTTTGCCGTCGTCAGGTCATGGCGCAGATAGAGGGATTTACGGCCTGTCGTTACGCCCACGACTATGATTTTTTCCTGCGCCTGGCAGCGGAGTATCCGGCCCGCCATTTGTCCGAGCCCCTGCTGTCCTACCGCATCCACGGCCAAAACACCCTGAAAGAAGGGGAAGCCCGCGTTTTGGTGGACGTCGGGCGGGTACTCTCCCGGTTCTTATGCGGCGCCGCAATGGAGAATTTCTGCCGCGAACACAACCTTTCCGCCGCTGACCTGATGCCATTCCTGTCCCAGCCGCAGGTGGAGCGGATGCTGGTTTTGGCCTTCCGGGATCGCATCCAGCGGGCGGCAGCACCGGAGGCGGCATCTGAGGAGGTTCCGGCGGAGGACGATCCTGCATTTCTGGCGGCCTGCCAACGGTATTTTGAGGATTTTTCCGAAAATTGGCAAAGCAATCAGAAATGCTGGGCGGAAAACCGGGAATTGCGCCAATGGCTGGAAAAGCGGGAGGCGGATTTGACGGCGGAACTGGAATTACACCGGGCTGCCGCGGAAAAAGCCCGCCGGGATTGGGAAGCGGCCGTGCAGGAGGCGCGGGAAAGCTGGCGGGAATCCCGGACTGCCTGGCGGGAAGTCGAAGAGCTGAACCTGAAATTGACGGCCTCTGATCGTTCTCTGGGCGAGGCTTTGGAAAAAAGGGATGAATTTTGGCGGGACGGGCAGACCGCCTGGAAAAAAGTGGAAGAGATGAACCGCCACGCCACTGCGCTTGCGCAGGAAAGGAACGATCTTCAGGTGCGATTGAACGAGCTGGAAGCCTCTGTTTTTTTTCGTTTCAGGGAAAAATATCTCCACTTGCTGCGTCGATGCCGTTTTTTTTCATCGTGAATAATTGAATTTTGGGAAAAATGGCTGGATAGTAGGAAGGCGAAAGAATTGATCGCTTATTTCGTTTGGAGGGCATGAACATGGGATTGGACGTTTCCGTCGTGATACCCGCCCACAAGGAGGGACGAATGGCGCGTCATACGCTGCAAAGCGCCATTCGTGCGATTGCGTTCGCGGAAAAGACGGGGATTTCATCTGAAATTCTGGTCGTGATGGATTCCGCCGACGAAAATACCGTCTCTTTCCTTGACCGGGAGAAAGCCGTTGTCTCGCATGTGGAAATGGTGGAATACCGGGATCTTGGTTTGACCCGGAATCATGGCGTCCGGAAGGCGCACGGCAAATATGTCGCCTTTCTTGATGCGGACAACCTGTTCTGCGAGTCGTGGCTGTCCCATGCGTGGCATTATCTGGAATCCAGAAACGAGGATGTCATTGCTCATCCCGAGTACGTCGTCACCTTTGAGGCGGCGTCCTGCATATGGTGCCAGATTTCCAGCGATGCGGCATCTTTCCGGGGCGCGGATTTCATTGAGAATAATTTCTGGGACGCCACCTGCATGGCAAAGCGGTCCCTTCTCCTCTCCCATCCTTATGAACCCACCACCTCGACCAGGGGATTCGGTTACGAGGACTGGCATTTTAACTGCGAAACACTGGCCGCAGGCATTCCGCATCATGTCATTCCCGATACAGCGTTGTTTTTGCGGAAAAAACATAGCGGCTCGCTGTTGGCGTTCACCAATGAAACGCGGCGGGTCATTCGTTCCTCCCGGTTGTTTTCTCCGGAGATTTTCCGAAATCTGCTGAAATGAAATGGATAGAGAGGGACGCATCCTTATGAACCCGAAAGCCGCCTATCGATTTTTTATCAATCTCCTTTTTCCGCTCCTTCTCTGGATGTATCGCGTCTGTAAACCGGTGTTTATCCCGGTGGTCACCCGCTTTCCCCGCATCCACCGCTTCGCCCACCACGTCAAGGAAGCGGCCCGGAGCCTGCTGCAACCCGGCTATATGCCAAGACCGGGGGAAGAACAAGCCGCCCATTCCGCCGCCCTGCATCCGGAACTGGAACCGCCGTCCCCGGTCTATGGCCCGGCGGAATGTCCGGTCCCGGAATGGCTGCTGAAAGAATGGAAGGCCATGCACGAGCTGGAGCCCCGGCTCTTTCCGGATGTGGACACCCTGAACCGGCTGGTATGCTATAAGGTTCCGGCATCAGGGATCGCCCGTCCGTATCTCAAAATCTGTAAAAAATGGGACCGGACCCGCACCCACGTCTTTCTCGTTCCCTGGCTGGTGACGGGCGGTTCGGATCTGCTGACCCTGAATTACGTCCGGGCTCTGTCCACGCACATTGATCCCGGACGCATTCTCGTGCTGGCCACGGAAAACCGGAAAAGTCCGTGGAAAGACCGCCTGCCCAAAGGCGCCGCATTTCTTGATTTCGGCCGCGACTGCGCCGATCTCTCGCCGGACCAGCAGGAAACTCTTCTCGTTCGGCTCTTTCTGCAAAACGCCCCGTCCGTGATTCACAACATCAATTCGGCTATGGGCTACCGGCTGTTCCAGAAATACGGCCACGCCCTGGAAGACGCCTCGCGCCTGTACGCCGCCAGTTTCTGCGGGGATCGCTCCGTGGAGGGCCGCAAGGTCGGGTATCCGTTTCGGGAACTCAACGATTGCTTTGACCGGCTGACCGCCGTACTCACCGACAACCAGGCCCATATCGACGAACTGGTGCATCTTTTCGGCATGGAGCGGGAAAAATTCCACTGCCACTACCAGCCCGCGCCGTCCGGCGTGACGCCCAAATCGCCCGATACCTTTCGCGTCGGATCGGCCGCCGGAAAATCCCCGGCCGTGCGCCCCCTGAACGTGCTCTGGGCCGGACGGCTGGACCGCCAAAAGCGGCCGGATCTGCTTATCAGGATCGCAAAGGCAGCCGCCGGTCTGCCCGTCCGGTTTCACGCCTTTGGTTCCAGCGTGCTGGAAGGGGATATATACACGCCGGAATTCGCCAGGCAGGAAAATCTGCAATATCACGGCTCCTTCGACGGTCTGACATCCCTGAACGCGGACTGCTTCGACTTGTTTTTGAACACGTCGGAATGGGACGGTCTGCCCAATATCCTGCTGGAAGCCATGAGCATGGGCCTGCCGGTGATTTCTTCGGATGCGGGGGGGATTTCCGAGGTGGCGATTCACGGGGAAAGCGGGCTGCTGATTTCGCCCTTTGACGATGTGGACGCCTATGTCGCGGCCTTGCAGCGGGCCCTGGACGCACCGGATGAATTCATCCGTTTCGCGGAAAACGCGGCCCGAAAACTAAAGGTGCAGCATTCTTTTGACGCCTTTGCCAGGGCCGTGGCGACCGTTCCCGGCTATCTCAACGAAACGGCCGGGGCTGATCCTGATATTGATGGAAACATCGGCAGCGACAACACTGCCGCCGATTTCCTTGACACCGGCGGCATCGACTGAAACGAGGAAACAGCGACAGGTTGCGGAAATGGGTTGACCCGGAAATAAATTTTCAGGCCTGGGCCCGCGCTAGCTGGCGGGCTGCATGTTCCCGCTCTCATAATTTTTATCCGGCGGCAGATCCTTCCGGGCGCTGACCTGCCGGACCAGGGCGTCGCAGCGTTCGTTTCCCGCGATCCCGGCATGTCCTTTGACCCATTTCATTTCGACCTCGTGCCGCGCGCACTGGTCCAGCAGCCGGGCCCAGAGATCCGCGTTTTTGGCGGGATCGGTCTTCGTGCGCATCCAGCCTTTGGCGCGCCAGCGTCTGGCCCATCCCCTGTTTACGCCGTCCACCAGATAACGGGAATCGGAATACACCGTGGCCCGGCAGGGATATTTCAGTTTTTCCAGGGCCTTGATCACGGCCAGCAATTCCATGCGGTTGTTCGTGGTATTGCGAAATCCGCCGGAAAGCTCCCGCCGGGTGTCCTTGTACGACAGCACGGCGGCCCATCCGCCGGGGCCGGGATTTCCCAGCGCACCGCCGTCCGTATAAATGATGACGTGTTTCATATGAAATCCGGGACGGCTTCCCGGGGACGAGCCCTGGGGCCGCTTTTATGTTTTCGTCTGCCATGGTTCCGGTGAAGCCGGGACTGATTATTCCGTAACCGGGTTCGCCCCTGCGGGACGGAAACGGCTGTTCTTCAGAGACAAGAACTGGCGGTGTGTAGCAGAAAATAACCCGGGCGGCAATACGGCCGGCCTGGAAAAGAAGAGGGAGTCAGCGGACGGAATGCTTGAATTTCGGATCGTATCCGGCGTAGCGGAGATTCATCCCAATGCCTGGAATCGCCTGGGGGTTCCAGCGGACAATCCGTTCATGGAATGGGAATGGTTCCATCAGCTGGAATCCTCAAGTTCCATCGGGCCGGATACCGGGTGGATTCCCTGCCACCTGACCGCATGGCGGCGCCATGCCCTGGCGGCCGTGGTCCCCCTGTACCTGAAAACCCGGGAAATGCCCGAGTATACATCCGAGGATTTTCAGATCAACGGATATATAGCCGCCGAGGACGTCTATCCGTTTCCCCGGCTGGTGGGAACCGTGCCGGCCACGCCGGCCCCGGTGTATCGCTTCCTGATTTCCTCCGGAGAGAACGAGGCGGCCATGATTCGGCTGCTGCTTGAACAGGTGGAGCGGATCTGTGCGGACGGCGGTATCCATTCCTGCGCCTTCATGTTCGTGGACCGGTTCTGGAACGGCTGGAATGAAATGAGCGGCTACCATGGCCTGCTTCATCCGGGATTCATCTGGAATAATACGGGATTGGCGAACTGGGAGGACTTTCTCGGCGGATTCCGTTCGAATCAGCGGAAAAATATCCGGAAGGAACAGCGGGCCATGAAAGGGGAAGGCATCCGGATCACGCCGCTGACCGGAGACGGCATTGGGCCGGATCTCGCGCCCTTTCTCTGGGAATGCTACTGCAATACGGCGGATCATTTCGGTGATTTCGGTATTCGGTTTCTGACGCGCCGGTTTTTTGAGGGAATCTGCGAACGGTTCGCGGAGCGCCTCCTGGTCATTACCGCAGAACGCGGCGGGGAAAAAATCGCATCCGCCTTTCTGGTCCACAAGGGCGGGCGTCTTTTCGGCCGCTATTGGGGCGCCCGGGAGAATGTGCGTCACCTGCATTTTAATGTCTGTTATTATACGCCCCTGAACTGGGCTATCCGCCATGGCTGCCGCAGCATGAATCCGGGTGTGGGAGGCGCCCACAAACTTCGCCGGGGATTTGAACTGGAACCCAATGCCTGTTTCTACCGCCTCTTTCCGGAATCCCTTCACCGGAAAATCGGGAAACGGCTGATTCCTCTCCTGAACCTGCAAAATCGCCGCACGATACAGGTCGTGAACCGGCGCCTGCCCCGGAAACAGGAGGGTGTACGCCAGGATTCACGCCGGGACGATCAGCATTCCGTCACCCAGGCGGCCGGAATTTACCGCAGCCGGGTCGCGAAATATTCCGGATAGCCGAGGTTCAGGATTTTCCGGACCACGGCTTCCACGTCGTAGGGCACGAAGCGGACGTCAAGGGTGCGCTCCGCATCGTCCCAGATCAGGTATTTGGCCCGGTTGTCCCCGTCCCTCGGCTGGCCGACGCTGCCGGCATTGACGATATGGCGCCGGTTTTCCGGCAGCGGGGTGATTCCCCGCCGCAGGGAATAGCGCCTCACTTCCTCCTCCTCCGCCTCCACCCGGGCCAGTTCATGGGTGTGGCCGACGAAAAAAAGGCGTTCGTCCATGCGCTGAAAGGTCCGGAGAATGCGCTCGTCGCTCATCTGGAAGAGGTAGAGACTGGGCGAATAGGGCGGAAAACCGTGAACAAACCGGCATCCGGACAGGCTCATGTAATTGGGCATTTCCATGATGCGGCTGATGGCTTCGGGGGACAGGGACGCCTTTGTCATGTCCAGGGTTTCCCGCAGGACCGGGTTGAACCATTTGCGCATGGACGGGTATTGCACCACAAGTTCATGGTTGCCGGCCACCGAAGGGATATCCCGTTCCATGAGGCGGTGCATGACCCCGTCATGCTCGGGCCCGTAGCCGATGTTGTCGCCAAGGGAAATGATCCGGTCCGCGCCGGTTTCATCAATATCCGCCAGCACGGCGTCAAAAGCCTCCAGATTTCCATGAATATCCGATATAATGGCCAGTCTCATGAGCGGGCCTTTTTTTGGCGGTCCTGCACGGGATCAGCGGTACAGACCGAAATACCAGAGAATAATTTCCGATCCCCGCAGCAGATAGAGAACCCCCCCGAATGCCAGGAAGGGACCATAGGGCACCTTCATTTTCATCCCCGACCGGCGGATCAGCATGAGGCCGCCGCCGATCACCGTTCCCAGGGCCGAACTGAAAAAAATCGTGAAAAGCACTCCCTGCCATCCGATGAGGGATCCCATCATGGCCAGGAGCTTGACATCCCCGAATCCCATTCCCTCGGTTCTGGTGATCAGGTAATAGGCCAGCCAGACCAGATACAGACTGCCCCCCCCGAAAAGGATTCCGATGAGACTCTCCTTCCAGCCGATTGTCGGCAGCAGGAAAGTGGCGGCAAAAAGCAGGGGGATGCCGGGCAGGCTGATTTCATCGGGGATGATCTGGTGGTCGATATCAATAAAAGTGATGACAATAAGGGCGGCGAAAAACAGGAAGTGGATCAGGCCGGAGAGGCCGAATCCGAACCGCCAGACCGCAGCCAGGGCGGCCGCTCCGGTAAGCAGTTCTACGAAGGGGTACCGGATGGAGATGGGATTTTGGCAGCTGCGGCATTTCCCCCGGAGTACCAGCCAGCTCACTACGGGAATATTATCGTAAAAACGGATGCCGCTGCCGCATTCTGGACAGGAGGAAGGCGGGTGGACAATGGACTTTTTTTCCGGCAGCCGGTAAATGCAGACATTCAGAAAAGAGCCGATGCACAGGCCCAGGATACCGGCGCAGCAGTAAAAATATGTGGGATCAGAAAGCGGTTCGGGCAGTGATGGCAGCATGGATATTCCGCATGAAACAGATGGATGGATATTGCGCGGAAACGCGCGGATGACCGGGCGTTTCAGAATTATCACCAGATAGCATATGCCGGCGGCCTTGCAAAGATCTTTGTCCAGTCTTTTTTGCGACTCCGGCAGCTTCAATTATCTTCGGGTATTCAGGAAATATCTTGATTTCTGAATAATATTCTCTTGACCAAATTTATCGTACAAATTATAATGCCGATATTTAAATAAACCTAATTCAGAAAGCCGAGGCCCAATGGGAATTCAGGAAAGAAAAGAAAGAGAACGGGAGCGGCGGCGGCAGCAGATCATCGTGGCGGCCAAACGGATTTTCTCGGGAAAGGGCTTCAACAAGGCGACGATGGAAGACATCGCCAAGGAAGCGGAGTTGAGTCCGGGCACACTTTACCTGTATTTCAAAAACAAGGACGAACTTTACGCCTCCCTGTCGCTCAGAATCCTGCAATACCTCATCATCCGGCTGGAACACGTCACCGGCGACAAGGACGCCACGCCGACGCAGAAGCTGGACGCCCTGCAGGAAGCCATGTTCGACGTCTACGATTTTGATCCGCTGATCATTGTAAACATGTTTCATCTTCAGTCCAGCGAAACCCTGCGAAATCTTTCGGAGGAACTCCTCGGCAAAATCCAGGAGCTTTCCGCCCGTTCTCTCGGTGCCATCGCCGAAATTTTCCGTGACGGGATCGAACGAGAGGTTTTCATCGACCGGGATCCGGAGGCCCTGGCCGATATTTTCTGGTCCCTGTTTTCCGGGGTCATCCTGTGGGAATCCAGCAAGAAAATCATCAATCATGAAAAAGAGTTCCTGAAAAAAAACCTTGCCGCCGCGTTTGAAGTATTCATTCGCGGTGTGCAGATACAGCCGTGAGCCAGACGGTTCGCCCGTTCTTTCCGGTTCTGGCGCAAAAAAGAGGCCCAATTTTCCTGCCGATGGTCTCTTTTTTTCTTTTTTCGCCTTTTTTCTCCTTTCTGTTTGTCCTTTTGGCCCGGTTCTGTTATTTTTGGTGGCTGAAATCTGATGAAGACTATACGTCCGGTCCGCCCTGGTGAAACGGCCGGCCGGAACCAGTATGACGGAAATATAAATGAGTACAAGGGTTTTACTGATCGACGACCAGCCGGAGGTGCACGCCGTAATCAGAAGCATTCTGGAGCAGTCCAGGCTGCTCCGGGCAAACACCGGATTCTGGAATGATCCCCCCGTCCGCTTTTGATGCGGCCGCCCCCCCGCCGCCGCACCACGGCGCCCCGTCCGGCGAACCCGGGGCCGGCGGCGAGCAGCGCCTGAACGTCTGCATCGTCCATGACAGCTCCATCGTGAAGCACATCATCCGGGATTACATCCGCGCCGATCACCCGGACGCCGACGTTTTTCTGGCCGCGCCCTCCCCCGATCTTCCGGCCCATCTAACCGCCACCAAATACGACATCGTGTTTTCCGGTCTGGAAATGGAGCGGCTGGACGTTTCCGACGTGCAGTCCGCCCTGGCCGGGTCCGAAGTCAACGCCATGACGCCTCTCGTGGTCATGACGGCCACGGACGGCGAAGCCCTGCGCCAACGCCTGTCCCGCCGGGGCGTGCGCCATATTCTGCCCCTGCCCTGCACATCCACGGCCTTTCGCCGCCTCATCTACCGGATTTTCAACCCCGATTCCAACCGGGTCCACCGGATGTACTACACGCCCAATTCCCGGGCCTGTATCGAAATGGAAGGCGGGTGCGTGGACGCCGCCGTGGTCCATGTGGGCCGGGACGCCGTGGCCTGCGAAATGCCGGCCCTGGCCGCCGCCGGGCTGCCGACCCTGGCCGGAACCGACCCGATAAGCAGCAAACCGGCGGACGAAAATGCGGGGGAAGGGCAGGTGGCCCCGCGCCGTCTGGTCCGGCTGCATTTTCCGGCAGACTACGGCCGGGCCAGCGCCATTGAGGTGACGGCGGGCATCCTCGGCGTGAAAGAGGCGATCCCTGCGCCCGACCCGGAGCGGATTCAAATTTTTTTCCGCGTGCGCTGGCAGGCCTTTGAGCTGCACGCCGCCACCCGCCGCTCCATCCGCCTGCGCCTCACCGATCCGGCGGCGTTTGCTGCGATGGAAGGGGAACAAGACGCGGACCGGGAAACGACGGCGCCGGAAGACGCCGCCTCCGGCGAAGACCTGCGCTTTCTGGCCCGCCGGAACGACGAGCTGGCCGACCGCAACGCGGCCCTTCAGTCCGAACTGGACGGCCAGATCATGGAAAACGAACGCCTCATCCGGAAAATCCATCGCCTGAACGAACAGATCCGACGGGTGGAATCGGCCTCTTCACCGGACGAAGCGGCCCGGCTGGCCTCGCTGGGGGCCCTGATCAACGAAAAGCCCAATCCGTCCAAGGATCCGGCCCGGCTGGCGATCTTCCGGCAGGTCATCAAGGATAATATAAAACTTCGAGAATCATAAAATCAGTTATTTCAATAATTTAAGTAATTTTAATAATTTCAGCGGAGGAATTTCATGGCCACCACTTATCACGTCGGCATTGACCTTGGCACCAGCCACACCTCCATCGCGGGCTCCAACGGGCGGCGGTTTTCCACCATCACCTGCGTGGGCTATCCCAGGGACATCATTTCCCGAAAACGCCTGAACAAGCCCTATCTGCTGGGGCGGGAGGCCCTGGACAACCGCCTGGCCCTGAACATGGTCTGGCCCCTGGCCGACGGCGTGATCTGCGACGACGACCGGGCACTGGAAGCCACGGGTCTTATCCTGAAAAACGCTATCGCCTCGGTGCTGCCGGAAAAAGGCCCGGACGACGAGCTTTTCGCCGCCATCGGCGTGCCGGCCCAGGCCGGTTTCACCAATAAGCGGGCCATCATTGATGTGACGGCGGAATTCATCGACAAGATCCTCATCGTGAGCGAGCCCTTTGCCGTGGCCTATTCCATCGACCGCTTCGAGGAGACCCTGATCGTGGACATCGGCGGCGGCACCACAGACCTCTGCCGGATGCACGGCGCCATTCCCGGAGAGGAGGACCAGATCACCCTGCCCGTGGCCGGCAATTTTCTGGACGCGCAGATCACCGAGGCCGTGCTGGCGGCCTACCCGGAGGTGCAGCTTACGCCCCGGATTGTCCGCCGCATCAAGGAGCGCTACGGCTACGTCAGCGACACCTCGGACCCGGTCTCCGTCACCCTGACCCGGGCCGGAATGCCTTCGGAATTTGACCTGACCGACATCCTGCGGGAGTCCTGTCTCATGCTCACCCGGCCCATCTGCGAGGCCATCCAGAAGCTGGTGGGGACGTTTGATCCGGATTTTCAGGAGAAATTGCGGAACAATATTATCGTGGCCGGCGGCGGATCGCGGCTGAAGGGGATCGACCGGGCCATTGAGAAAAGCCTGGAGGCGTATGGCGGGGGCACCGCCGCGACTGTGCAGGACGCGGAGTATTGCGGGGCCATTGGGGCCTTGAAGATGGGGATGGAGATGCCGGAGGAGTATTGGGAGAAGATTTAGGAGGGAAACAGACTTCCCGCATGACGCCCTGACGAAACGCAGGAGGTCATGCGGGGAAGGGCATGGTTTTTGGTGAAATTTATTGCGGGGAAGCCCTTTTCTTCAGGCGTTCGTATCAGAATGACCGCGCTGGTGCTTTCCGGTTCGGCGGGGAGTGTCTGCGGGGGCGCACTATTTTTTTCAGAAGGGCCTTGTCAACAACGGATTTTTTGTGTACACGAATTATATATCCTACGTAACTACTCGCCCTCACCAATTTCAGTTTTAGGAATATCTCCATTCAAAGCCATCTGAATAGCGACAAGAGGGTTGATTCCCTGGTTTGCCATGGAC
>PDWI01009263.1_pt1 | contig 21947 bp, 19 predicted proteins | sample 1430891 | NCBI WGS metagenome assembly PDWI01 (sample SAMN01162508, study PRJNA174530) | Oral metagenome, whole genome shotgun sequencing project. | biome: Marine environment; feature: Marine mammal; material: Swab sample of the gingival sulcus; isolation source: swab sample of gingival sulcus... | reverse complement strand
GATACGACCTGATTTATGACCGTGGCCGGGAGCCGGTCAAAAAAGGATTCCTTTTTGTTGAAACGAGACTTTTTGATGGTCTTGCCGGTCGTGACCAACTCCTTCACGCCGGTAAATGGGCGTTCTGCCCAATCGCTACCGGTAAAGGCCGAATCTGCTGCACGGACCACGGGAGACCCTTTACCCTTAATGAGCTTGGCCGGATTCATCAATTTCAGGGGATCAGTGAAATGTCCGGCAACGGAAAACATCTTGCGTTTGCGGGGGTCCACCTCTATGCCCAGAGCCTCGTACAGCTTCGTAATGTCAACCATAGTCCAGCGCAGACGGCTGAATTGTTCGGGGGAACTGAATTGATCTTTATAAAACTCCCACAAGTCCTCCAGGTCATCATCAGACCAACCATTGATAAGCAATTGAGCCAGAACGGTGGACAGCACTGCGCGGAACGCCACCCTCCCCCAAAACCGTCGATACACCTTTTCCATACCGGGCGGTGGCGGAACATCGTTGAGCATTTTACCAATCCACTTGTTCAACTTGTCACCGGGCAACATACCGAAAGCGGTTCGGAAATTTGACTCGGTCCAATCAGGTGCCAGGAGCAAAAGTCGGCAAACCTTCTGCAACGTTGGGTTCCTGCCCATGCGTTGCAAGTGAAGCCCACCAAAGTCTTCATTGATAAGCCGGGCAACGCGCTCTGCAACCTTGTCGGGGTCTGCGCTGGGGTCTTTATCCAACTCGTGTGTATATTCAATAACAAAGGCTTCGGCCTTGAGTCCTGCAAAGAACTTTTTGAACAGAGAATTGGAAGCCATTTCCCTGAAAGCACGTCCAGCTTCAACGGCCTTCAATCCAAGCTGACTGCCCAATTTCTCCATGGCTTTTTCAGTCAACCCCTTTTGTTGAAGCAATCCTTCGTCATAATCCTGTTGAAGTCCGAGGGTAAGACCGTTCTTGACGCCCAGAGACACAATCTCGTGATTGACGGCGACCTTGTTCAAGCCTGCCTTATACGCTTTGACAGGGTTCCACTTACCCGTCTTCCACACCTTGCTGACACCAAACATCCATGACCTGGCTCCAGCCATGTGATGGAAGAAAGACGAGAGGAGAATCCACCCCTTCACCCCGGCGTTGAACCTCAGAAGAGAGTCCAGCCCCGGCGTTTCCCTGAACAGGTTGTCGCCTTGTGTCATTTTATTAAGCATTTCTGCCAGATTCCTGGGGGCGTTCAGCTGCTTCCGTTCAAACAGAGTCACCTTGTCATCCTTGGGGGGAGACAGAAACACGCGCTGGCCGTAATTGTTCACTTCCAACTGGTAATCGGCCATGTACTCAAGCGGGACGGTTTCAACATTACCGGCTACGGTCCAGACAGAGAAACCACTGGCTTTAAGCGGCTCGTAGCCGTCCACTTTTGACGTGGTAAACAGGGGCGTTTTTTTAGAGTCTTTAATCTGCTGACCGATCTTGATAAAGGCCTTGTTCGCCTCAATCACGGCCACTTCGGTGGCAATCTGGTCAAAGCTGTTGGAAATGGATTTGACTTTGAGTTCGTAACCGGCCATCCAACCGTCCAGGATGGTCTCCAACGTCCGCTGCTTGCTCGCAGAAGTGTAAACCTTGAACCCGTAATTGGCGGTGGCCCCTGTGACAATTACATCTTTCGGGAAATCCCAGATGCGACGAACGTAATTGTCGCGTAGTTCACGAATAAGTCCGGCCTTTTTCGCTTTTTGCCCGACTTCGCGGAACGCTGCTTCAATCTCGTTATCCAGGAACTCGCGTTGTTCTTTTGTCAGGTCCATGGCCGCATCGACCAAATCAAGCTGCCTCTTTATCCTGGCTCGCTCTTGTCGTTTCGTACGAGGGTCTGACAGCTTCTCGTCTGCCCATTCTCGGAACTCTTCCACCTTCTCAGGATGCGCCAAAACATCACGAGCCACAAGCATGGCCTGATCCAAACGACGGGCTTTCTTGCTGTCCTTTACATCAGAATAGGCGAATGGCCCCTTCCGCTTCCGAACGCTTCCGGCGAGCCGCTGAATCTTCTGCTGGAGGATGTTTGTTTTACGGTTCGCCTGATATACCCCGTGGTCGCGCAACCGGAAAAGCCGGGTTGCAAAGGACCGGGATCGGTTGCTTTCGGACTCCACCGCAGCTTCTACACGGTCCGGAGCCTCATAGATTTCTTCTACGCTTTTGGACCGAGACCGCAACGTTCCGTTCATGGACGCTTTGAGGCCTGCTATTACCCCTTGGGACGGCTTGGGTTTGCCTCCGGCGCGGGAGAGATTGACGTTGCCGCCGTCAGAGTCTATGGTATCAATGTCAAGATTGCCCTTGGCCTTTTTCTTTTCATCAGGCGGCAAAGGGCCGTGAAGGTCAGAAAACCGCGATGTCTGCCGGGACTCTCCACCGTTTTTAGTGGACCCCGATGGGGGAATGTCGCGCCCCCCCACGGCTCTTTTTTCCCTTGCCAATCTTTTGGGAACTCGCTTGCTTTTCTCTTTGAACCCAGTTTTCACAACGGCCTTGTTTTGATAATGTCCAATAAAGCCTAATCTGCTCAATTCTTCACGCATATTTACGAGAGCCTGAATGTGGTCGTGGGCCTTTTGTGCAACCACTTTAGATTTTTTAGCGTGGAAAATGCTATAAACCAAGTCGGCAACTTCGTCCGCTGACATCTTCCCTTTGACCATGCGCTCATTGTAAAGTTTACGAACTACGTTGCCGGGGATGATAAGATGATTTTCTTGGACAATAGGCTGTCCAAGCCTTGAACGAATCAAATTAAGTTTCTGAATTTTCTTTCGGCTCAACTTGCCAAAATCCACGTCCTCAAGGTTCCCGTTCGCAGCTTCGACTAAAGCCTTTTTTAGAGCGTCCCGATGCTTTTGTGCAAACGCAACCGCCGGGTTCAGGTCAGATTCTCCCTCACCCCGCTGTTGTCCATGCACTGTAGTCCGTATGGACTCGTTCACAATCCATGCTATTTCGGAATTGGTTAGATTGATATATATACCCATCTTGCGGAGCCATTCGGCCACGGTCTTGACGACTCTGCGCCACGCCGAAATTTCGCGGCCCTCCAAGGCGGCTCCTTCGCTGACCTTCTCGGCAAGGCTGGCAAGGTATTCCTCTGCCGCCTTCATTTGATCGAGACGGCTGTCAAGGTCGAACTCGTACCTCTCGGCAATGTCGCGGAACGCTTTCTTGCCGCCAGCCGCCAAATAGACTTGGTTCAACATCTGGCGATAGTTCAGCCCCAAGAGTTCCTTCAAGCCGGTATGAATACCCTGTTCGTGCATCCACAGGGCTATGGCGCGACGGCGGGATGACACGTTGTCAGCCACGATATACACGGACTTTCCATCGTTCGCGGCCTCAACGTAACCCTTGCCGCGACTCTGCGCCTCCTCCTGGATATGTTGCGGGAGATCGGAGACAGACTTGACCACTTTGAGAGGCAATGCGTTCTTTGCCGTCCTCTGGAGTGTACGAACAGCCAGTTCTACAGCTTTGACCCTCATTCCTTTGGTGGGGGTGTCGGATGCAGAAAGGGAGAAAGAAAAATTCTCTCGACGTTGAAGGACACCCTCAGCCTCTTTCAAGTACTCGACCAGCGCATCCGAATCCCCCTCAAAAAGACCGAGGGAGTTCGTTTCAGCAGCAAGTTCATCTATTCCAATGCCGCCGCCTTTCTTTTGTGATCGAAACAGGCGTTGCCCAAATTTTTTGGAAAGAAGTCGATACAGTCCCGGCCAATCGCGTAGCGACTTACCGTCCAACCGGCCCATGATATGAGAAACAACAGGGTCGTCTATCTCTTCATTGGATAAATTCTTGACGTAATTTGCACGGTATTTTTCTTGGTTTTCCCTTTCAAGTTCTGCAAGGACTTCATCGAATCGTTCAGAAGAAAGAGGACTAAAAAGACGGAGTATGTCTACATCAATCGAGTTTAATTCATAATAACCATCTTCCCTCCGTAGCTCGTCTCGTAGCTCGTTTTCAGGGCTCGGTTCTTTTTTGCTTCCAAAATCAGACGATTCCACCTGTCCTGATCTTCTGGAGACATCTTTTCTATTTTTCCCATCAGAGCGGACTCCTCTTCTTTGCTCATGTATGGCAACTTCTCTTTTGCCATCTTGAGAGCGTATTCCACCTGTCGTCTGGACTTTTCTTTTTTCATCGCTGTTCTCCTCTGCATCAACTGTCCGTTGTTGTCGTTGACCCCTTCCAACATGTCTTGTATAGTTGTCTTGTCGATGCCTAGTGCTGGCCACGAGGAATCCGAATCCTTTTCGGGGGATGCGTGGAGGTTACCGCTAGGCTTTTTCTTTTCTGACCGCAGAGCATAAATCCTGAAATCATCGACTTCGGCAAACCCTTCACTTTTTTCCTTTACTGTCAATTTCACAGTATAGACATCTGAACCTATTTTCACAGGTGCATACAGCCGATGTCTCTGTTTTACACCTTTTTGTTGTTTTTCATCCGCATGCGTTTCAATCCTTACTGCATGCTTTGCAATATCGCTCAATTTTGACAAAGCAGAAACCATCGCCGGATAATGTTTCTCCTCAAAATGATCTTCCGCCACATGAGAAGCCCCTTTCCCCGAAAGAGAAATTGTCCAGCCGGTGTCTTGATTTTTATGCTTTCCGATATGTCTTCGGGCTGCTATTTTTGCCATACCGCGAAGCACACGCAAATGTCCCTTTGCCGGACCTTTGCCAACATCAATCACTGGAATCTTGCGAGAACCGTCAACGTTGTTCAGGCCTGTACGAGAGGAATCCGCAACGCCTTCAAGATTGTTTTTCGCGCTCTTGTGCGAAGGAGTGTCTGCCGTCTTTTCAGAGACTTTGGCAATGTCACTTTCTGACGTCAAGGAGGATATGTCCGAAGTTTTCTCCAGTAACCCCGGCTTTGTTTCTGTTGCCAGATTGTCAGACTTTGCCGTGACAACTGGTCCGCCCTCTTCATCAATCTGGTTGATAACTTCGTATACGTCATCGACCGAGTACCCGTTGTCGTCGATAAGTCTATCAGCTTGTTCCAGCATGGCGTCATAGTCACGGTCTGGAACAGCCTGGAGAATTTTGTCTTTAATAGTGGCCTGGGCCTTCTTGTCCATGACCGGCCCTTCGTCCACAACTTCGCGCCAACCCCACTGTCTACCGTTTTCGTCAAGCGGAACGGCTTCAACGGTCAAACCTTTTTTTATTTTACCCGCAACGACAAGACGAATTGCTTTTTTCGAGTAAGGAGAACCATCCTTCTTTAAATGAACTTCTCCTGGCGCATCTTCGGCTGTTGCAACACTTACGCTTTTCGTTTGTATGTTGTTCCGTCGGGGAAGGTCAGGCTTACTATTTCCTTGCCAGTCCTCTCTTCGTACTCCGACAGGGGTATCTCCCCGTCTGGCCCGTTTATTACCTCCTTTGTTTTGATAACGAATTGGTATATGATTGATTTTTACATTGGGAGAGTTCTCCCATTCGGGGAGGAGTCCCGATAGATTAGGAGGGATTACCATGCTTGAATGGCTACAACTTATCGGCTTGCTCCTTCTGGGGGTCGTGGTCGGCAACATCATCCGGAGCAAGCTGCGCGGCGGCTGAAGTCCCCGCAACGACAAGTGCGGCTGGACGCCGCCTGATAACAAGGATATGGATGGCTAGATGAACAGGAAATATCGGGCTTGACAGAAGCACCGTTTCCCCATACAAGACCTCTCTTGCCTTGCTCTCCCTGCTGTTGGGGTGGGCCAATTGACCAAAAGGAGTTAAAACATGGCTAACAATTACGAGACACTCATCCTTCTGTCTCCCGAGTTGGCAGAGGAGAACAGGAAGGAAATCCTGGAAAACCTCACCGGCATCGTGGACCGTGAAGGCGGCAAAATGGTTGAAACCGATGATTGGGGCATGCGCCAGTTGGCCTACCCCGTCGAGAAGCAGACCCGCGGTTACTACGTCCGCCTTGTTTTTGAAGCCCCCGGTGCGCTGGTGGCCGAACTGGAACGCAATATCCGCATCACCGACGGCATCTTCAAATTCATAACCGTCAAACTGTCCTAGGAGGTTTCACCATGGCATTTCGCAAAAAATTCACCCCTCGGAAGAAGTTCTGCCGTTTCTGCGCAGACAAAGAACTTCCCATGGATTACAAACGTCCAGACATCCTTCGTGATTTCGTCACTGAACGCGGCAAGATCATTGCCCGTCGCATCACCGGTACCTGCGCCAAACACCAGCGTAGCCTGACCAACGAAATCAAACGCGCACGTCAGATGGCCCTCCTGTTCTACACCACCGTTCACAGCACTGATGTGAAAAAGCGTAGCTCCATGTAAGGGGGATGACCAAATGAAACTTATCCTTCGTGCCGATGTCGACGCCCTGGGTCGACTTGGAGATATCGTTACTGTCAAGCCCGGTTATGGCCGCAACTACCTGATTCCTCAGGGACTGGCCAAGCCCGCTTCCACTGCCAACCTCAAGGCTTTTGAACTGGAACGTCGCAAACTTCAGGAGAAAGCCGATTCCCTGCGTACGCAGGCTGAAGGCATAGCCGAAAAAATTGCCGCCACCCCGATTGAAATCGAAGTCCGTGTAGGAGAAGGCGACAAGCTCTACGGTTCCGTCACTGCCATCAATATCGCCGAAGCCATAAGTGCTGCTGGCGTCGAAATTGATCGGCGAAAAATCATTCTGAATGAGCCTATCCGCTCCCTCGGTGAATACACCGTCGAGATCAAGTTGCACCCGGATGTACGCGGCGAACTCAAGCTGAACGTCATCCGGCATGGCGGCCCCCTTGCGGAAGAAGAAGTACACACTGAAATCGAAGCCACTAATGAGCCTGAAAAGGCGACCGAGGAATCCGTAGCAACCGATGCAGAATCCGAAGACGCCGTCCCCGCAGAGGCCTAATCAAGGCCCATTTGGTTCCAATTCGGAAGAGGCTCTCGGCAGAGCCTCTTCCGATCTCTTGCGTAAAGTTCCTCCCCAAAATCTTGAAGCGGAACAAGCTGTCATAGGTGGTGTCTTTCAGTCCAACACCATGTTCCACGAACTGGTGGACATTGTGGACGCGGACGACTTCTATTCGCCAGCCCACCGAACCATTTTTCACAGCTTCATTGAACTGTATAATAAACAAAGACCCATTGATCTGGTTACGGTAAAGGATCACCTGGAGACCACCGGCACTCTCGACACCGTCGGCGGGCCAGTCTACCTGTTCGAGCTGGCGGATTCGGTCGTCAGTTCCGCGAACGCCTTGCATCACGCCAAGATTGTCCGCGACAAGTCCATTATGCGCCAGCTTATCGATGCCTCCAGCAATATTATCACCAGCTGCTATGAGGCCGGCGATGTCGATCAACTGTTGGGTGAGTCCGAAAAAGCGATTTTCAACATCGCTCAATCCCAGTCCACCAGCAACCAAATGGACTCCCGGCGATTGCTGGATCGCGTTTTTGAAGACCTGACCAAGAAGTATGAACAAAAATCGTCCATCACTGGCATAGCGACTCACTATCACGACTTCGATAACATGACAGCCGGGCTCCAGAACTCGGACCTCATCATCATAGCAGGCCGTCCTTCCATGGGAAAAACCGCTTTTGCCCTGAACGTCGCCCTACGGGCTGCGGTTCGGTCCGAAACACCCACGGTCGTTTTCTCGCTGGAAATGAGTATGGAACAGCTCATGACGCGCCTACTGGCCGTACAATCTCAGGTGGATCTGCAAAATCTCCGTACCGGATATCTTGATGATGCCCATTGGCAAAAACTGTATCAGGCCGGTGACGTCCTGTCCCGTGCACCCATTTTCATCGACGACACCCCGGCCCTCTCCACACTGGAACTACAGGCCCGTTGCCGCCGCCTCAAAGCCGAACACGACCTCGGCCTGATTATTATCGACTATCTCCAGCTCATGCGCGCAAGTGGCCGAAACGATTCGCGCGAGCAGGAAATCTCGGAAATCTCCCGAAGCCTCAAGGCACTGGCAAAGGAACTCAACGTTCCCGTCATTGCCCTGTCGCAGCTCAACCGCAAAGTCGAAGAGCGCACGGACAAGCGTCCCATGATGTCTGACCTTCGTGAATCAGGGGCCATTGAACAGGATGCGGATATCATCATCTTCCTCTATCGTGACGCCGCATATAACAAGACTGAAGACAACCCGCTCAAAAACCATGCGGAAATCATTATCGCCAAGCAACGGAACGGTCCGGTGGGCAAGTGTGAACTGTTTTTCAAGAAAGAATACACGTTGTTCGAGAACATGGACGTAACACCCTACCCTTCGGAACTCCCCGAAGGCATATAACTTTTTACTCCACTGCCGCCGCATGACCAACTACTATGATCCCGTTGAAGCCATGGACCGCACGGCTCTGGAAACACTCCAGATAGCGCGCCTGAGGGAAACCATTGCCAACGCAAAGAACGCCCCCTTTTATAAAACCCGCCTTTCCGGCATTGAGCCCAAAGACGTCACCTCTGTAAACGACATCGAAAGGCTGCCATTCACGACCAAGGACGATCTTCGTAGCCAGTATCCGTACGGGATGCTGACCCGATCCCTTGACGATTTCGTGCGCCTTCACGCTTCTTCGGGCACCACGGGAACCCCGACTGCGGTCTTCTACACCCAGAAGGATCTTGACATCTGGGCCGACCTCATGGCCCGTTGCATGTTTGCCTGCGGTTGCCGCAAGTCCGACGTGCTCCAGAACATGGCAGGCTACGGCCTGTTCACCGGCGGCCTCGGTATTCATTACGGATCAGAACGTCTTGGCATGTTGACTGTCCCGGCTGGTGCAGGCAATACCAAACGCCAAATCAAGCTCCTGCGTGACTTCAATGTTTCCGTCTTGCACATCATCCCCTCCTTTGCCTTGTATTTCGCCCAAAAAGTAAAGGAAGAGGGGTTTGACACCAAGGATATGCCATGGCGAATCGCCCTGATCGGAGCAGAGCCACATACCGAAGAAGCCCGCCGAAAGATTGAAGAAATGATGCACATCAAGGCGTATAATTCCTATGGACTGTCCGAAATGAACGGCCCAGGCGTTGCCTTTGAATGTCTGCACCAAAACGGCATGCACGTTTGGGAAGATGCCTACATCGCGGAGATCATCGACCCGGATACCGGCAAACACGTCAAGGAAGGCGAAATCGGCGAACTGGTCATGACCACCATCGCCCGTGAAGGAATGCCTCTTCTCCGCTACCGCACCCGCGATCTAACCCGGTTCCTGCCCGGACAATGCCAATGCGGACGCACGCACCGCCGTATCGACCGCATTGCGGGACGCGCTGACGACATGCTGATTCTCAAGGGCGTCAACATTTACCCCATGCAGATTGAGCAATGCCTCATGGCTATGCCCGAAGTCGGCCAGAACTACCTTATCGAACTTGTCACCGAAGGTGTCACCGACCAGCTCAAGGTCAAGGTTGAGGTCAAGGACGAATTCTTCGTGGAAGACATGCGCGTATTGCAGGGGCTGCAAAAAAAGATCGCCAAAAATCTTTGCAACGAACTGCTACTCACACCGCACGTGGAACTATGCCAACACAACTCCATTCCCAAAGCCCAAGGAAAGGCTGTGCGTGTTGTTGACAACCGTGACAAGTAAGCCAAGAAAACAACGCACCGCCATCACGGTGCGGCAAAGAGTGTTTTTCACCAAATGCAACCACTGAAATGACGGACACCGTCATTGTACGTAGCCGCAACGCAAAAAAAAGGGGGCACCGTGGAATATCTTGTCTACTTATGGGCCGTACTGCTGATATGCGGATTGATCCTGTCGCAGATATTGCAACTGTTCTCCATGCCTGCCAACTGGGTAGCCATTGCGTTTATCGCCTTCTGGAAATGGCTATACCCCGAATCCATGACATGGAACTATGTCCTTTTTTTGATCGTATTGGCAGGCCTGGCCGAAGGATTGGAATTTTTCCTACAGGCCCGATATGCCGGTAAATACGGCGCATCAACTCGCGGCAATATAGGTGGCATAATCGGAGCCATTGCCGGAGCCATTTTCGGAGCCCCCTTCTTTCTTGGCCTCGGTGCCGTGCTCGGTGCCCTCGGCGGCGAGCAAGCAGGAAGCCATGCATGCCGCCAAAGGTGCTTTTGTCGGCAAGGCTCTGGGCTTTACGATCAAGACCGCCATCGGTGCCTGCATTGTGGTCATGTCCATCCCCCAGGTGTGGCCCTGATCCCGATACTTGCCCGCTCCCCATACTCATATTCCGACGAATACCCCAGACAGGTTACTGAAAAATCATCAAATGCCCGGCATGCAAAAAGATTAGCCCCTCACATACCCACTCTGCCCTATTTCTTTTTCATAAGAACGAAACCGACAGCGCAGATAGCGAGTGTGACGACAAGGAAGGTGATAAACATATCCTTCTGGACAGCACCCCAAATGATATACAAGGAGCCGATTCCCGCCAGCACAGGGCAAAGGAAGCGGGAAGCCGGGTTCAAATCAGTGAAGGTTTTCATCACCCAGAGATAAATGGAAATGTAGATGACATACAAAAAGGCGATGGGCAGTTCGGAAATATCCATAAACGCGCCCCACCAGCCCTTGAAATTGCCGTACCAAACCACCATCCAGAGGCAGGACAAAATGTAACCGATTACTGCCGAATTGGCAGTGGCATTGGTGACAGGATTAACGCTCTTGAAAATGTCGGGACGCGGCCCCATATCGCGCGTGGCAATGGAAAACATGCCGCGTGCGGACCCCATGATCAACCCGTTCAGCGTGCCAAGGCAGGATATGATGACAAACAGGGTCAGCAGGGTTCCGGCAGCATTCCCGAAAACCAGCGACATGACCTGAACCGGAGCGGCGTCACCGGCCTCCAGCACTTGATCGTTGGTCAATACGCCTGAAATTCCAAGATAATATAGCATGTAAATACACGCCACCGCCAAGGTGCCGACAACAAGCGCACGGGGAAGAGTCCGCTTGGCATCCTTAAGTTCCGCATTGATGACCGTGGCAATAATCCAGCCTTCATAGGCAAACGCGGTGGAAAGAGTTGCCACGGCAAGGCCTCCCTCGCCAGAGGCGATAGTCTGGGCGGTCTGAATAAAGTTCTGCATGGTCTGCCCGTTGCTCAAACCAACGACACTGCCGACAACCGCCACCAGGGCAAGAGGAATAAGTTTGATGACAGTGGACGTCACCTGCCATTTACCGGCAAGAACTGGAGAAAAATAGTTCATTAAAAAGAAAAGGGTCATATAGACCATGGAGATAGGCCAGACACCGGATTCCCACCCCAGAAGACCCTGCGTATAATTGGCCGACACCCATGCCAGCACGGCAACCAGTGCAGGGTAATAAACAAAGGTCAGAAACCATGCCACCATGTAACCGGCTTTTTCACCATACGCCTTCTCAAAGTAGTCGACCACGCCGTTGACCCGTTCAATACGAGTGGCAATTTGCGAAAAGACATACGCAGTGACGATCATGATCGAACCACCGATCAGCCATGCGGTCAAGGCCGTGGATAAGCTCCCCCCGGAAGCCTTGAGAACGTCATCGGCCTTGAAGAAAACACCGGACCCGATAACGATGCCGACAACCATGGCCGTGGCGGTCCAGAATCCATATTTTTTTTGAAGTGTGTCCATTATACTTCCCCTTTTTTATCCGCAACAGGCGGATTATTCAACGTAGCGCAAATACATGAATAATGTTGTGGATTTTGTCAATATATCTATTTATAAAAAATCCCGATCACCCTGTTATGGTACATTTTTGGGGTTGCGCGGCAACGAGTTTTAGGCAATTTTATGACATAGTCCTGTCGATGGGACAAAAAGAACCTTTTATACGGATGGCGACAATGACAGCCGACCTTTTCCCTACCTACCGCGGAAACATGGAATACTTCTGCCTCGGATGCGGCAAACGATTCCCGACGGAAGAACTGCATTATACCTGCCCCCAATGCAATGGGGTGTTCCTTTTGGAGAATCTCGCCTTTGGCGAACTCAAAAAGACGTCGGGAAAGGAGTGGCGCACGATCTTCGACGCCCGTGCCGCCTCCAAGAAAACCGCCCTGCGCGGCATCTTCCGTTTTTATGAGTTGATGGCTCCGGTGCTGGAAGAAGAAGATATCGTCTATCTGGGTGAAGGCAACACGCCCATTGTCGAATCCAGTTCCGGCCTCAACAAAAAAACCGGTCTGCGTACCGCATACAAGAATGACGGGCAAAACCCCTCTGCCTCGTTCAAAGATCGCGGGATGGCATGTGGATTTTCCTATCTCCGTGCCCTTATTCGCAAACATGGATGGGACAATGTCCTCACTGTGTGTGCCTCCACTGGCGACACCTCGGCGGCAGCCGCGCTCTACGCCTCCCATGTCGGCGACGCGATCAAGTCCGTTGTCATCTTACCCCACGGCAAGGTGACGGCGGCTCAATTGGCACAGCCTCTCGGTTCGGGGGCCGTTGTTCTGGAAGTGCCCGGCGTCTTCGACGACTGCATGAAAGTGGTCGAACATCTGGCTGACAATTACCGCGTGGCACTGCTCAATTCCAAAAACGCATGGCGCATACTCGGTCAGGAATCCTACGCCTTTGAATGTGCTCAGTGGTACGACTGGGACATGCAGGGCAAATGCATCTTCGTTCCCATCGGCAACGCAGGGAACATCACCGCCATCATGGCCGGATTTCTGAAACTCTACGATCTTGGCATCATCACCACCCTGCCCCGCATCTTCGGTGTGCAATCCCATCACGCCGACCCGGTCTACCGTTACTATGCCGTAGACGACCCCCAAGAGCGTCAATACGAGCCGGTGACCGTTTCCCCGTCCGTGGCACAGGCGGCCATGATCGGTAACCCGGTTTCCTTTCCCCGTGTCAAGTATTTTGCCGAAAAATTTGAAGCTCTCGGCGGCAAGGAAGCCTTTCAGGTTCTTCAGGTCACAGAACAGCACATCATGGACTCCATGGTTCAGGCCAACCGAAACGGGCATATTGCCTGCACCCAGGGTGGGGAGACTTTTGCCGGGGCCAAACGCGCTCTGGAACTCGGCCTTCTCTCGGGCGAAGAACTCTGTATTCTTGACTCGACAGCCCATCAACTCAAGTTCGTCGACTTCCAGAACATGTACTTTGACAACACATTCCCGCCGGAATTTGAAGTCATCCCGGACACGGCCCTTGCCAACAAGCCCGAACTGGTGATCACACCGGAAGAGAAGGAGACCCTGTCCGTCGAAGAGTACACCCGCACCACGGCCGACAACGTGGTGGCAAAACTCGGTCTTGAAAAAAAATAATCGGAGTATTCCGTGGCCAGGAAACAGCGCGCGGACCAACTGCTTGCGGTCGGAGGCTATGCCGAAAGCCGTGAAAAGGCCAAACGCCTGATCATGGCCGGTCGGGTTCATTACATGGATAAGGGACAAAAAATCCCGGTAGCCAAACCCGGCCAGCACTTTGCGCCAGAGACTCAATTCGTCGTTCCCGACGACAACCGATTCGTTTCCCGGGGTGCGTACAAACTACTGACGGCTATTGAGGAATTCAACCTTGATTTCAACGGCATCGTCGCCCTTGATGTCGGCGCATCGACTGGCGGCTTTACCGATTGCATGCTGCAACACGGAGCCGTTCGCGTCTACGCCGCCGACGTGGGCTATGGACAATTGCACGAAAAACTTCGTCAGGATGACCGGGTTATCAATCTGGAGAGAACCAATGTCCGCCATGCGAAACACGACCTCATCCCTGAACCGGTAGACGCCATTGTTGCCGACGTATCCTTTATTTCCCTGACCAAAATTCTCCCGGCCTGTATGCAGTTTCTCAAGCCGGACGGAAAATTACTGGTTCTCATCAAGCCGCAATTCGAGCTGGGGCCGGGCCTGACCGACAAGGGCGTGGTCCGCGATGAATCGCTTCGCCAACAGGCCATCGAGAGTGTGACCGGATTTTGTCGGGAAGAGTTGCATCTACTGGTCAATGGGGTTGTACCATCCAAAATTCTCGGCCCCAAAGGCAACCAGGAATACATGACCTACATGACATGGCAGCCGTCAGCGTTGTTGTGACAAGGAGACGCTTCCAGTTCAAACGTTCTTTTATCCATGAGTGCGCGTATGGTGAGGTTGTCCAGGCAAAAGAGGTCACGCGGCGAATCAGTCGCACCACAGGGCGCGGTAGGAAATTTCAGAATGTGCGGGCGCAACTATCGCAACAATCTATGCCAGAAAAAACAACACCAAGATAGGGCAAAACGCCAAACAGCAGATTGAGTCCGTCGAGTCCCATTTGAACACAGGCTCCCATGCCTGAGGGCAATCCAGCCCGCGCCCGGCTATGGCCAATGTTTGCGTCCATGTTTTTTGCCCTAAATGCCGCAAAACAACCTGTGGGATGAGGATGGCCCGTTGATAAAAACGGCAGTGAGGCCAGCGGCGTGTCACTGTCTCCCGCACCTGATTCATGGTGGAAAGACACATGGGAAAAAAGTGAATCATCAAGGCAAGGGAAAGAGCCAGTCTCCATGCCCGCTCCGCACCGACCAAAGGCCGTACGCCCCATGCCACCGCCATGGCCAGAGCTCTGGCGGAAGAGGACAGGGCCAATGAGAGTCCAAGCAACAACAATGCTGTCAAACGCAGTCCCAGCAGGCCGACACCAATGAATACATGCCCCAGGGGCACACCGGAAACGACATCAAGCACCAACTTGATGCACAGCCAAAACAGGACAAACAGGAACAGGCTTATGACCGTTTTTCGGCCAAGGGGCTGCGCCAGCGAAAGTAAATGGGCCAGTATGGAGAAAAAGACAAGGCAACACAGGACTGACCATGAAGGCCACAACCAGATACCGGGACCGACAATCAATGCCATCGCCAGCTTGAGACGTGGATCCAGCCGCCGGGCCGTATCTGCCCACACGAGCATCACCTGTTGTCCCACGGTTGAATCCGCCGGTCATTTTGCCATGAGCACGGAGGACGAACGTCGTATTGCTCCAACTGCCCCAGCACCTCTTCGGGCGCACCGGAAAGCACCAACCTTCCGGCAGCAAGGACAGCCAAGGAATCCACCATATCCACCAGACACTCCACATCGTGTGAGGAGAGTATCTGTGTCAACCCTGCCTGCCGATTCTTTTCAATCAAGTCACGCATCTGCCGTTTGCCCGGATAATCCAGCCCGCTAAACGGCTCATCCAGCAACAAGACCTGCGGTTCGTCCAACAGGGCGGCTGCAAGACAGAGTTTGCGCTTCATCCCCCATGAAAGAGTCTGGACGGGCTTATCCCATACGTCCAGTAGCCCGAGCCCCTTTGCCATGCTCTGTGCAGCCCGCACCCGATCCTGATCCTGCGGCCTGCCAAGAAGCAAATCTTCTTCGGTGGTGGCCCCCAAAATCTGCACGTCGGCATCCTGCATGACCATGCGACACATTCTCCGGATGGCCTTTTCACTTCCCGGACTGACAGCACCGCCAACAACCAATTCGCCCCTGGTCGGCGTATACAAACCGGCCAGCAAAGACAAAAGGGTGGATTTTCCGCTCCCGTTTGCCCCCACAAGCCCGATTAAAGCCCCCTGCCCAACCGTCCACGAAAGGGATGTCACCCCCCTCCCGCCAGCAGGATAGTTGTAATCAATTTGACGGCATACAATTATATCAACGTTGTTTTCAATTGCCATGGGCCGAGACTCGCCAATGCAGACGTTGCTGTCAATACGATAAAAAATTCCCTCGAAGTAAGCGACGCGGTCTTTGTCGTGTATGGACACAAATCATAAAGACAACGCCCCAACAAAGAGCCACGGCGTCACGGTATCTGGTTGACTCTTTCGACTGCCGCGCCTAATCGTCCAACTGAATATCCTTTCCTTCAAGGACGCGATTCATGTTGCGGACAGCGCACATTTTGCCGCACATGGAGCAGGAGTCCTCATGTTCGGGCCGGGAAGACTTTCGGTATTCCCGTGGCTTGACCGGGTCCATGGCCAGACGAAACATCGCTTCCCAATCCAAGGCGGCCCGAGCCGCGGACATCTCGTCATCCCAATCGCGCGCACCGGGGTATCCCTTGGCAATGTCTGCGGCATGGGCTGCTATCCGGGTGGCGATAATGCCTTCCTTCATATCGTCCAAGGTGGGCAGACGCAGGTGTTCGGCAGGAGTCACATAGCAGAGGAAGTCCGCACCGGACATGGCCGCAATGGCCCCGCCGATGGCAGACGTGATATGATCGTAGCCCGGAGCCACATCCGTGACCAAAGGGCCAAGGACGTAGAACGGCGCACCGTGACACAACCGTTTTTCCATCATCATGTTTCCGGCAATCTCGTTCATCGCCATATGGCCGGGGCCTTCGATCATCACCTGAACATTGCGCTCCCACGCCCGTTTGGTCAACTCGCCAAGGACAATCAATTCTTCCACCTGACAGGCGTCCGTGGCATCGTGCAGACAACCGGGACGGCAACCATCTCCCAGACTCAAGGTCACGTCATACGCCTCACAAATATCCAGCAAGCGGTCATAGTGCTCGTAAAACGGATTCTCTGCGCCATTTATTTCCATCCACGTAAACAGCAGTGAGCCGCCACGGGAAACGATATTGGTCAACCGTTTGGTCTTTTTAATCTTTTCCGCTGTATGCCTGTTCAGGCCGCAGTGAATAGTCAAAAAATCCACGCCGTCCTCAACATGTTTTTGGACGACATCAAAGAACTCATCGACCGTGATATCCTGAAGGTTCTTGTCGTAAAAACCGACGGCGTCATAAATAGGCACTGTTCCGATCATGGCCGGCGACATGGCAACCAGGCGTTGACGGAATTCCTGCGTCTTGCCGTAACAACTCAAATCCATGATCGCCTCTGCCTTGAGTTCCAAAGCCGCTTTGACTTTTTCCATTTCCGGCTCGATGTCGCAGCAGTCCTTGGATATGCCCAGATTGACGTTGAGCTTGGTGCGCATCCCCTCACCCACGGCTTCTGCATCAAGGCTTGTGTGTTTTTTATTGGCCGGGATAATGACCGTTCCCTTGGTCATACGCTCCATCAGGGCTTCGACGCGAATGGTTTCCTTACGCGCTACGGCCTCCATCTGCGGGGTGACAATGCCTTTACGGGCAGCATCCATCTGCGTGGTATATTGCATGGGTGATCCTTATCTTCGTGAAAGACCGCTCTATGGCCTTACTTCGGTTTTCGGGTTGATTTCTCTGTGTATTGCCTTCCGCAATGATCGGATGGTGCCGGGAATATCCTCGGCACCGACGATTTCCGTGACCATGGCAATGCATCGGGCTCCGCGCCGGACAACTTCGGCGATATTGTGTTCCTTGATTCCGCCAATGGCGACAAACGGAATATCGACATTGTTGACGATATATTCAAGATATGCATGGCCGACGGGAGCAACGACATCTTCTTTGGTAAAAGTTTTGAATATAGGGCCGACACCGATATAGTCGACGCCGCTTTTCACGGCCTCAAGAGCCTCTTCCGGCGCATGGGTGGACAGGCCGATTGCCATATCTTCACCCACCAGATCACGGACTGCCTGGACCGGATAATCCTCCTGACCAATGTGCACACCATCGGCTTTAACCATCACGGCCAGATCAATATCGTCGTTAATAATGAAGGCGGCACCGGCCGCACGGGTCATTTCCCGAATGGCAATGCACTCCTTGTACTTGAGGCCGGACTTCTTTTCCTTTTCGCGGTACTGAATGAGCTTGATGCCACTGGCGAGCATCTGCTGCACCACGTCAATATTCGACCGACCAAGGGAGAATCGTTCCGCTGTCAGGCAATAGATATCCGTATCCAAAATATTCTGCCGGGTAATTTTACGGTTCGTCATTTACACGCCTCCCGGTCATAGTTCTCAAGGCAATAGGTCAACACCACATCTGCCTGCTTGGCAGCGACAACACCGACTTTGGGCGACAGCGGGGGGTACTCCACCGAACACACTGTCTCCATGTCGCCCACCATATAAAAATTATCACGCACCCGACGAATACAAACATCATCCGTGGTGCCAAACCCGCCGATACCCGAAGCACTCACCAAAAACGTATCGGAATCCATGAATGTTTCTACCAGGGCCGTTTTGCAAGCCGGGTCGTCAAACGCCTCCACAATGACATCACATTGTCCGAATATGGACTCCATGTTGTCCGGAGTCACCTCCACGGTGTGAATATCCAGCTCAAGATCAGGGTTCACCATCCGCAAATTACGCGACAAGGCAACCACTTTGTACTGGTCAACCTGCTCAAGGAAATAGCCCTGTCGATTCAGATTCGAGGCGTCCACCCGGTCATGATCAGCTATGACGAATCGACAAAAACCACTCCGGACAAGATGCATGGCGCAATTGGAACCAAGCCCTCCCGCCCCGGCGATTCCCACCGTCACACTCCGAAGGTACCGCAGGCGCTCCTTGCCAAGGTGTCTCGCTATCCCCTGCTCCGCCACATTCATGCCTGCCGCCTTTTTTCCGGCTCAATGATCGGTTCCCAGTCCTTAAACACCGGCTGGTAGCCGTGCTCCCGTAGCATCTCGCACATTTCGTCCACACTACGATCATCGCTGATATCAAATTGACCGACACTCTCCTCTTCATCGACAGCATGACCACCCACCTTGGTGGAGACTCCGGCCGACATCTTTGTTACTCCCAGTGGCAGGATATTCTCCCTGAACTCAGCCGACTCGCGTGTGGACACGGTTATCCCCAAACGAGGCCGAAAAATCCGAAAAGCGAGCATGATCTGGACCAGATCACGATCCGTGGCAATGGTCGCTGGCTCCCATTCGCCTGCATGGGGCCGCATCCGAGGCAAAGAAACAGCGATATCGACTCCAGGATAACGGTCCATAAGATACGCGGTGTGCAGTCCGGTGATCAAGGCATCCTTTCGCCAGTCGCCCAATCCGAGCAGTGCGCCGATATTAACCACGCGCATTCCGGCCTTGCACCCCCGTTCCGGGGCATCCAACCGGAATCGAAAATTCTTTTTCGGTCCCCTTGGGTGCAGCGTGGCATATAGTTCTTCATCGTAGGTTTCCTGAAAAAGTGTCAGCCCGTCCACACCAACCTCCACCAGACTACGATATTCGTCCTCTTCCATTGCGTATATCTCAATGGAAACCGAAGGGAAAAACGCTCGCAGTATCTGCACACACTCCTTCAAATAGGTGAGGGACGCTTTTTTACGCGCTTCCCCCGTCAGTATGAGAAGATGCTTGAGACCAGTGGCGGCGATTGCCTGGGCTTCCGCTTTCACCTGATCCAAATCCAGTTGGCTACGCGGAATATCGTTTCGACAGTTGAAGCCACAGTAAACACAGTGATTGGCACAATAGTTGGAGAGATACAGCGGCGTAAAAAGATGGATGGTGCGCCCGAAATGTTGCCTGGTCAAACGGCTTGCCTTCTGGGCCATTTCTTCAAGAAACGGCACGGCAACAGGACTCATGAGTGCCACAAGATCACTGCGGCGGCATCGCTTTGCGGCCAATGCCCGCAACACGTCCGCTTCGGTCACGGACGCAAATGCTTCACTGAGTCCGGCGGTACTCAATTCAGCGCAGATCGGATAAAAACTCATGCCCTACCCTTCGCTCAAAAAGCCGGTTAACGGTGACGACGCCACAGCATGCGATTGTTTGGCTCCGGGGCCGGACAAATAAGCCTCACGGCCTGCCTTGACGGCACGACCAAAGGCCTTTGCCATCAAAACCGGATCAGATGCCGTGGCAATGGCGGTATTGACCAGACAGGCGTCAGCACCCATTTCCATTGCCTCACAGGCCTCGGAAGGCCGTCCGATACCGGCATCCACAATGATGGGTATATCTATCTCGTCAATAAGAATCCGAACCATTTCCCGCGTTTTCAGGCCGCGATTGGTGCCGATGGGCGCACCAAGAGGCATGACAGCACTGGCACCAGCATCCACCAGGGAACGGGCAACATAGAGATCAGCATTGACATACGGCAAGACCACGAATCCCTCTTCAGCCAAAACTTCAGTGGCCTTGATTGTTTCATATCCGTCAGGCAACAGATACTTGTTGTCGGAAATGACCTCAATCTTGATCCAGTCACCACAGCCCATGGCGCGAGCCAGACGGGCAATACGCACAGCCTCATCTGCTGAGCGCGCCCCTGACGTATTCGGCAATAATTGCACCTGTTTCGGGATACAGTCCATAACATTGCCCGTATCTGATTCCAGATCAACACGACGCAATGCCACAGTGATAACCTGCGAGCCGGAAGCCTCACACACACGGGGGATAACAGTGTCATCAGCATACTTGCCAGTGCCCGTAAACAGGCGACTCTTCAACGACACCCCACCTATCTCAAGCAGATCGCTTTCCATGACCTTTTATCCTCCTCCCACAAAACGCAAGACTTCAAGCTGATCACCGTCGCTCAATACCGTCGCACCATATCGGTCGGCCAAAACTATCTCCCGGTTCAACTCCACCACAACCGTATCGGGAGCCAGTTTCCTTGACTTGAGCAGGTCAAGAACACTCACGCCGTCAGCCAAATCTGTTTCTTTGCCGTTAACAGTTACGATCATGCTAAATCCTCGCCGTACCGATCACAAAAAAGGCTCATCCGGTTTAAGGGTACTTTTCCATCATACATTCTGCGCCGACAGGCGCATCCTTATGCCGCGTCTCAGCCGGGAGCGAAGCGGATGGCTCCTGCCAAGGGGGGCGCAGCTTGGCCCTCCTGCGCTTCCTGGCAAATCAAACGCAGGAACAATCGTTTGCCTTGGCAACCTCGCCACCCGCCCTCCCATGGATAAAAGGACGCCTCAACCAGAAGATCAAAAAAAAGCACTTGCCGAAAAGACAAGCGCAGAAAAAATCCAACAGATTCATCCCAGCTTCCCTCCGGCAGGATTACCCGCATCAGGTTCAAAGGGTCAGGCAGAAGCCATCTCAGCCCATGAAGGACACCCCTAGCTTCAAATAACTTAAGTCAAAAAGAACACAAAGTAAAGACAATTATGACAAATTATATCAAATGGTTACAAACTCTGACCCATAAGACCAATAGAGCCCCAATCGGGCTATGCGGCGTATTGTATGCGGCAAAGAATAAAACCATCTAAAGTTTTATCACCAATCAGTCGATAAGGGAGGCGTAACCGGACAACACAAAGGAGGAAATCTCCATGTTCTCGACCATGTTTCAGGCCACCAGTTTCAAACGGACATTGACGTTGTGCAAAGAAGGCAAATTTAAGGAAGCCGAAGCGTTGCAGAAAAGTCTGCAAGATGAATTTCTGGCGGTATGCGAAGAAAACGAAGCCTTAAAACTTCAGTTGACCGAAGTGGCCGATGTCCTTGATTTGGCAGACAAGGTGCAGTTTGACGGCCAAAAATACTGGCTCGCTGAAGATGAGGATGGGGAGAAAAAAGGTCCCTTCTGCCAAGTGTGCTATGACCGTGACGGCCTTCTTGTCCATCTGCAACAGCATGACAAGCACTGGCAATGCCAAAGTTGCAACGGCCTTTACATGGCCCCGCAGAAAGCCCCGCAGAAAAACACATCGACAAAACCCAAGTCGACAGCGAAGCGGGCTCCCTGGCAAAAGACCATTCCCCTCTTCCTTGAACGGGAAATGGGATAGCCTAGACAGTGTCGTCAAATTATTTTTTTAGGGGCTGTACCAGATAACTCCTCTGGGTTATCTGGTACAGCCCCTAAAACAAAAAAGCTCTATAATGAAGGAACGTAGCAGGGCTACCGCACTTAATTTTGCCTTCTGCCGCATTTTTTGAGTGTGGTTGGGGTGTTTCCCTATCTTGACTCACATGTGTTTTTTGGGCTTGTCAC
>PDWI01003540.1_pt1 | contig 21949 bp, 13 predicted proteins | sample 1430891 | NCBI WGS metagenome assembly PDWI01 (sample SAMN01162508, study PRJNA174530) | Oral metagenome, whole genome shotgun sequencing project. | biome: Marine environment; feature: Marine mammal; material: Swab sample of the gingival sulcus; isolation source: swab sample of gingival sulcus... | reverse complement strand
TTTATAGATTTTGACAAAAATCTTAAAACTTTTCCCAGACTGATAGATAAAGTTATACCCTTCGAGAACCTAAGGAAACGATTTTTATATAGGTGTTTATACTTATAATACTAAATATTAGATGAATACTTATGTCGAACTCAGGTTAAATTAAGTTTCCCGTTGCTTACTTACCATTTGTGAGTTCTGCTACTCAGGATCTACTTTACTAGAATTTCTTTTTATTATGTTTTAATTTTATATGGGCGATTTTTTGTTTTATAGAGATTGCCCATATTTTTTTTTGTAACTCTTTCTTTTTTCTCTCTTTTATGGTAGATTGTAGATTAGGGTATATTTAAAAGCAATTAAAACTTAATAATCAAGAGCTAATGTTTTAGTCTAGGATATATAATAATTAGTTCCCTTTTTCGTTTATTTATTTTTAAAATTATTACTCTTAGGTTAATATTAAAGTTTATGGAGTTTTTGTGAATTTTCAACTGGATTTAGAAATTTTTACAATAGTATTTCTCTCTCTCTTTCTTTTGGGGAGTTTAAATAAAGTAATATTACTATTTTCAAAGAGTAATGAAAGCTTTTTAAAATCCGTAAGTTTTAGTTTAACCTTTGTTTTGTTTGGTATAGCTGTTTTAATTGTTACCTATTACTATGATTCTATAGCTATAAATGAAGAGATAAGAACAGTTGCTTTACTTTTTGTTTTTATTCCTTTAATCAAGATTGTGGATAGAAGTATAGCGGTAAAAAAATTGAATCTTAGAGTAAAAACTCCTAAGATTATTCATGATATAATACTTCTTGTTATCTATATTTTTGTCTTTTTTACAATTCTGAAGGCTCAATTAGGTATAGATCTTACCCCTATAGTTACCACTTCTGCTGTTGTTTCAATGGTTATTGGTCTTGCTCTTCAAGATACTTTAACAAACTTTATTGCCGGGCTTATGATACATGTGGAAAAACCTTTTAATATTACTGATTGGGTTTCCATAAATAATACCGAGGGTAAGGTTATTGAGATAAATTGGAGAACAACCAAAGTTTTAACTTTTAATAATGATTTTCTTATTATACCAAATAATAGTATTATAAAAAATGAGATGGTGAATTATAATTTTCCCAGTACGAGACATGTTTTACCATTAAACATAGGGGCTTCCTATGATGCCCCTCCAAGCAAGGTTAAATCTGTAATTTTAGATATTCTCAAAAGTTGTGATGATGTTTTAAGGTTTCCCAATCCTATAATTAGATTAACTTCTTATGATGATTTTTCCATAAATTATGAGATTAGAGTTTGGATAGATGATTATGGAAAGAAAAAACTTATTGAAGATAGTGTTTTAAGCAAAATATGGTATGCTTTTAATAGAGAGGGAATAAAGATACCTTTTCCTATAAGGGATGTTTATCATCATACTCCAAACAAGGAGAGCAACGATAATAATTCTGATGCTCTAAAGTTAAAACTACTCTCTGATGTTGATATATTCTCCTCCCTTTCAGTTGAAGATCTTAAATCTTTATCATCTAAATCTAAGTTTGTAGAGTATGGTGTAGAGGAGTATATTTTTATGCAAGGGGATGAAGGATCCTCTCTATTTATTGTTTCAAAAGGATCTGTTGAGGTTATAATTAACAATAATCCCGTTGCAACACTTTCAAAAGGAAATTTTTTTGGAGAGATGTCTCTACTTACCGGAGAAAATAGAAGTGGTTCTGTTAGGGTTGTTGATGATGTACAAATAATGGAAATTACCAAAGAGGATCTATCATTTTATCTAAATAAAGAACCTAATCTTGTTTCAAGTATATCTGAGATATTAGCAGCAAGAGAGAGAGACAATATCTTATCTCTATCAAAAAATAGTAATAAGTCTTTGTCTAATAGTAAAAGTATTGATTATGAGAAAAAAAGTACTCTTCTTAAGAGTATTAAATCATTTTTTAACATAGGTTAAAATCTTGGATTTTTATATAAATAATTAAATTTGGAGTGGTTTGTTATGAAAACAATTTTATTTGAAGAACATAAAACTTTGGGTGGAAAGATAGTTGATTTTGCAGGTTGGGAGATGCCTCTTTGGTATACTAAGGGACAATCTGTGGAGCATAATGCTACAAGAAATGCGGTTGGACTCTTTGATATTTGCCATATGGGGGAGTTTATTATTAGGGGTGAAAAAAGTTTAGAGTTTATCTCAAATCTGCTATCAAACAATATTGAATCAATGAAGGTTGGGCAGGCTATGTATAACTTTATGCTCAACGATAAAGGTGGTGTTATTGATGATTGTATAGTTTATAGGTTTGAGGATAGGTGGATGCTGGTTGTAAATGCCGGAAATATTGAAACTGATTTTAATTGGTTACAATCCCATAAGCTTGAAGGTGTTGAGATTGAAGATGTATCCAATAGTATTGCAAAGCTCGATCTTCAAGGTCCTAATGCTCCAAAACTGGTTGCAAAATTAGCAGGTTTAGATTCATTAAAAAAACTTGGATTTTTTAAAGCTAGAGAAGGTGTAATGTTTGGAGATATTGAGGTTATACTTTCCAGAACCGGATATACAGGAGAGATTGGTTTTGAGCTTTATTTTGATATGGATAGGTGTTTAGATCTTTGGAATTTACTACTGAAAGAGGGTGAGGAGTTTGGTATTGAACCTTGTGGTTTAGCAGCTAGAGACTCCCTTAGAACAGAGGCAGGATTACCTCTTCACGGTAATGAGATCTCTCCAAACACCCCTTCAATAGAAACACCTTGGGAGTTTGTTTTTGATTGGGATAGTGATTTTATAGGTAAAGAGTCTCTTCTTAAATATAAGGAGGAGGGTGTTAAAACATTTATTTATGGTTTTATCATTGATGGAAGAAGTAAGGCTATGCCAGACTGGATTGTAAGGTTTGAGGGGGAAACCATTGGTAAAGTTGTTTCGGGAACTATATCTCCAAGTTTAAGTAATAAACCTATAGGTTTTTTAATCAGCTCAAAAAAGCTTGAGCTTGAGAGTGAAGTTGAGTTCCAAAAAGAGGGTAGTAAAAGGGTTTTAAAAGGTAATATTGCTAAAACACCTTTTGTTGCTCCAACATCTAGAAAGAAGCTTAAAACCTTTTTGTAGGGAAAGCTTTTATGAATTATGAATTATGAATTATGAATTGTGAATTGTGAATTGTGAATTGTTGGTTATAAATGTTTAGTGGTGATAAAAAAACTAATGTAATTAAAAGTAAAAGTTTTGATTTTGCGTTAAGAGTTGTAAAGTTGTATAAGTTTTTGTTAGAGAAGAAAGAGTTTGTATTAAGTAAGCAACTATTACGAAGTGGTACATCAATCGGTGCTTTAGTTAGAGAAGCTGAACACGCAGAGAGTAAAGCTGATTTTATTCATAAAATGGCTATAGCTCAGAAAGAAGCAAATGAAACAGATTATTGGATAGAACTACTTTTTCAATCAGATTATTTAAACAAAGCTCAGTATGACTCTATAAGTTATGATATTCAAGAATTAAATAAGATTCTTGCCTCTATTATAATTTCAAGTAAAGAGAAGAGATGATTTTTAATGGTGAATGATGAATGATGAATTGTGAATGGTGATTTTTTTATTTTTCACTAACCTAATCTTTTTGAGCAAAATTTAAGGGTGGCCTAAAACTAGTTTTAAGTCACCCTATTTTTATTAAACTATAAGTATGGTCTACTGAAAAAGTGTAAATCAAAGAATTTCTTCCATCAACTCACAATTCATAATTAAAATAAAGCTATCGATTAACTTACCAAATAAGTAGTAACTCTCCTTTTCCATTATACCCTAAATAGGAAAGATTAATAGCTCCAATCAGAATGGCTAATTGGTATTCGGTTTAACTCCTCTTTTATCTGTTTCCAGTTTGGTAAATAGAAATCCATTAAAGAGTTGAATATATCATTGTGATATCTTTCTTTTAAGTGTACCATTTCATGGACTAGAATATATTCCAAGCAGTGAATTGGTTTCTTTGCTAGTTCAAGATTTATCCAAATTCTTTTTTTTTCAATATTACAAGATCCCCATTTTGTTTTCATCTGTTTTATGCCACAGAAATTAACTTCTACACCAATTTTTTTTGACCAATGCTCAATTATTTCAGGGAGTTCTTTTTTTAATTCACTTCGATACCATTCGTTTATTATAGATTTTTTATACTCTTGATTTGAGTTAGCTTTTACATATAGATCTAAATAGGTTTTTTCTTTTAAATCTACATATCCAGCTCCATTTGTATCTTTTATGCGAAGTAAATATCTTTTCCCTTGAAAGTAATGGCTTTCCCTCTCTTTGTAATCTCTTGGAGATACTCTTTCTTGGTTTTCAAAATTTCTTTTATGTCGTTTTATCCAACCTAGTTTTGAAATTGCAAATAAACGGATGGCTTCCCTGCTAACTTTTAAAGGTGCAGCAATACGGATACGACCATTTGGAGGATAAACAGCTAAATGGATATTTTTTATATCTTTGTATATAATATCTACTACAATATCACCAATTGCAATTTGCTTCATTAGTAGTCCTTCTGATTTTTTACAATATCAGAAATCAATCCAATATTTGTTTCTTTTACCTCAAAATTTTCTACAATCTCTTCAATTGCTCTATAAACAGCTTTTCTTTTTATAGGATGATTTCGCCAATCATCTTTTTTGGTTGACATTATTTTTTCATCAAGTGCATTTGCCAACTCTTCATTTTGCCCCAAGTTGTCGTATAGAGCTCGTTTTGCATTTGTATTTATTGATTTAGGATATGAAACCTCTTCCTTTGGTTTTTTAATTTTTCGTGTTAACTCAACAATCTTATCCAGATACCTTTGATACTCATAGCTTTGTTTTTTTCTAAGTTTTATGAGTTCATCTAAAAGATCGCTCATTTTTTCATAGTATGCAGGATTGGTTGGTTTCTCTTCAATAATAACCTTTCTTAAATTGTTTTCAATAGTTTCTGCCATTGACTCTTTGTTTTTACGAATATTTGGAGGTAAGTTATCAAGAGCATTTTTACCTTGTCCCACAATCAACTCAACTAAAGTTAAATCGTCAAACTTTGAAAGAGTTTTACTCTCTTCTGCACCTAAATAGGAGTCTATTAAATGACGCATAGCAGGTTCATATTGTTTTAAATCGATATAATCTCCACTTGCAATTTGGATCTCTTTTCTAATGTTTTCAAAATATTTTACCTCTTTTTTTATCTCCTCAATTTCTGATATTGAATAACCTGCATCAACCATTTCATCGGCTATATTAGTATAGGCACGAATTAATGAAGTAGTAGCTTTATACAGAGCTACACGCCTTGGTTCAGTATCTTTTAGATCTTCGTGATTTTCAGGATTTCCTACAAAGTAATGTTGAAATTCAAGTTGTCCTTTGGGAGGTTCCACTGGTTCTATTAAAGCTCTAATTGCTTCTAAAGCATCTTCTAGTCGTTCTCTTCCTGTTTTTAAACGGTCTTTTAATAAACCAGCAACATCCTCCTTATCATAATCATCAAATGCTTCAGAGGTGTAATCTTTAATCGATTTATCTAAACTTTTAAATAGATCTTTGTAGTCAATTATATACCCATACTCTTTCTCATCATCTAAACGGTTTACTCTACATATTGCCTGAAATAAACCATGGTCTCTCATATTTTTATCAATATAGAGATATGTTGCAGCAGGAGCATCAAAACCTGTAAGAAGCTTATCTACTACAATGAGGAGCTTCATCTGTGCCGGCTCTTCAACAAATTTATCTTTTACCTCCTCTTCAAATTTTGATACTTTATTGATCGCTTTTTCAGGATCTTCGTTAAAGTAATCTGCAACCATCTGTTTGTAAATTTCATATTGTCTTATCTTTTCTGTATACCCTTCGCCACTCTCTTCACCTTTTATATCAGCATGAGAGGGAACGAAGGATGTAACAATTGCACACTGTTTTAAACCTGCATTTTGAAAAAGTTCATAGTATCTACAAGCGTTATAAATACTTTCGGAAACAAGTAAGGCATTTCCTCTACCGTTTTGGAGTCGCTCTTTAGTTTCCATATCGAGCATTATATCAGCTACCACTTTTTCTAAACGAGATTTAGAGCTAAAGACCTTTTTTATAGTTCCCCATTTCTGCTTTAACTCTGTTTTGGCAAAATCGGTTAGCCCTCGTGTTTTTGCATCAAACCATTGGTCTATCTTATCCATAGAACTTATTTTTTGCTCTATATCACGAGCTTCATATCTAAGATCTAAAACAACCTTATCTTTTACAGCTTCATCAAATTTATAGGTATGGATATACTCTCCAAAAACCTCAATACTTTTCTTTTTATCTTTTTTCAAAAGTGGTGTACCGGTAAAACCAATAAAAAGAGCATTTGGTAAAAGTGTTTTCATTGCCTCGTGGAGTCTTCCACTTTGAGTTCTATGACATTCATCTACAAAAACATAGATATCACCCTTAGCTTTAAAATTTGTAGGCAAACTTGATTTTAAACTTTTAACATACTCCTCCATATCCTTATCGTCAGGTTCCTCTTTACCACCAAACTTATGAACGAGTGAGCATAAGAGCCAAGGGGAGTTTGCATTTAGCTTTTCAATTAAATCCCTTCCACTTTTTGTTCGTTCTATTTCTTCATCTATCCCTTTATATACTTTTTCTATCTGCTTATCCAGTTCAACTCTATCGGTAATTATCAAAACTCTTGCATTATAAATATTTTCTCGAATCCATTTTGTAAGCCAAACCATTGTAAGGCTTTTACCACTCCCTTGTGTATGCCAAATAATTCCACCTTCTCGCTTTCTTATATGCTCCTGAGCAGCTTTTAAACCAAAGTATTGGTTAGGTCTTGAAAGTTTTTTTATACCTCTGTCAAAAGCAATATTTTCATGGATTAGTTCAAGAAATCTTTCTTTATTTAGCATTTCAATAATATTTTTATCCAATCTATGCTCAACTGTAGAGGCTAAGTTGCGAATATCTTTTGTAATTTTAAGCAGATATGTATCGTTAGGATTATTTTCTTCATTTATCTCTTTCCAACGCAAATAATATTTCTCTTTAGTTTCTATAGTACCGTAGGCAATACCTTCAAGATCATTACCTGCCATAACATATTGCAAGGTTGCAAAGAAAGGTTTTATAAAAATATTTTTTTGATTGTCGAGGTTTTGTCTTATACCTTCTGAAATAGAAACAGTGCTTCGTTTAAGTTCAATTACGCCAAGAGCTATACCATTTATATAAATTACAATATCAGGACGCTTTGTATGTACACCTTTTACTGTTACCTCTTCAGCAATAGCAAAATCGTTATTAAGTGGATTTTTCCAATCGATTAAGTAAACAGTTTCTTTATTCTGACCTACATCAGGAGTTAGGGATACACCGTAGCGAAGCATAGAATAAACAGCCTTATTTAGATCGTAAAGGCTTTTACTTTGCTTATGTGCAACTTTCTTAAATTCAAAAATAGCTTTATTGATAAGATTTTGACTATATCTCTTTTTTAAAAAATCGGTTAGAATCTCCTCTTCAATATTGCTATTATTTTCCCTCTCTTCCCAATTACCTAAATATCTATAGTTTAATTTTTCTTGAAACAGTTTAACAACACGATTTTGAGTAACTCGCTCCAATTGCCCTATCTTACTACCCATACAAACCCCTATAACAATTCACAATTCACCATTCACCATTCACAATTCATAATTCACCATTACTAAAAAATTCTTCTCTTTCCTGTTAATAAATCCTGCATCATAGCTGTTTTTACCATTTTATATTTTGATAATTGCATTTCCAGTTTCTCTATTTCACTATCCATATCAGAAAGAATCTCTGCAATCCGATTTTGTTCTGTTAATGATTTTGGTTTATTTAATTCGATAGTTTTTACCAACTCTTTGTTTAGGTTTAAAACCCCCGTTCCAGAAGCTTTTGCCAAATACTGATTAAAAACGTATTTGGACATTAATGTGTAGTAAAGGAATTCTTTATCAAATGATTTTTGATAATTTTGAAGTACCAACCATCCATCATGAATACACCCATCTATTTTTAAAATATATGGTCTTCCAAATGACATAGAATTTGAAAGCAAGAAATCACCAACATTAACTTTACGTGAATATTGAGCTCCTTCTAGAATTATTTTTTCTTTACTGTTGGTGATATATTTATTTATTGGATTTGTATCTCCAATTTTTATCCAGTTTATTCCATTTGGAGAAGATGTAATATAATCTTGAATTGGTCTTGGTGAGCCACCTCTATTGACATCAATTACATCATCAAGTATTACTTTCTCCCAATCATCTTTTGGTTTTAGCAGTTCCTGCATAGAACCTTTCTTAATATTCCGTTTTTTTTCAATGAGCCTTTCCAAGCTCTCTATTAAATTATCCATATCAGAAAGAGCCGTAGCAATAGCCGTTTGTTCAGTAGGGCATGGAAGAGGTACTGGCATATCTCTTAAATTAGTTAAGCTTAAAAAACCTTGAGTTCCTTTACTCTGATTAAAGTGTATATACTTTTTTATATATTTTGATTGCAACCAATGGAATAAAAATATATTAAAAATTATATTGTTTTTAAATTTTATTAAACCAACATTTTTAATAGCAAAGTCTGGTTCAAAATTTATATAAGCAATATCTCCAATTGTTCCAATCATAGTAAATAATAAATCGCCTTTTTCTACCAAACTTCTATTGTTTATAGCATCAAAATCTTTTTTACTGATGAAATATGCTGTTGAAAAATCAATAGTTCCTTTTTTTATGTTTTTTGAAGTAACCAAGTATTTTCCAAAAGCTATTTCTTTTGGACTATCATGAGTACCGTCTCTTACATCACAAATTATCCCTAACTCTTTAACATCCCAATCCTCAGGAATAACCCCAACCTCAGTTTGCTTATAACCTTTTTCTATTTCCATATCCTCATTCACCATTCACAATTCACCATTCACAATTCATAATTCACAATTCATAATTCACAATTCACAATTCATAATTCACAATTCATAATTCACAATTCATAATTCACAATTCATAATTAAAAAAAATACCCCATCTTCTCCAGATGTTTATCAACTTTTTTAGAGAAATCTGTTACATCATCTATTAGTTTTGGAAGAGGTGTTTCGTAACGATCTGCTAACTCTTTTATTCGTTCGGTCAACCTGTGACTAATGGCATCCATTTCGCTCTTTATCTTAGTTTCAAGGTTTGCCATCCACTTTTTTTCTATAACAATATATTTTATCTCTTCAATACTAAGTTTAGGGTATTTCTCAATTATCTTAATTTCCAACTCAGCTAAAGCTTTTTTAATTTCAGCTTTTAACTTCGTTTCCTTTGTCATTAAGCTTTCATAGCTTTTTAATAGATCAAACTCTTCGCTATTTTCATTATTTCGTTTACCAATCTCTTTTTGTCGTTTTTTTAATGTTGTTTTTGATATATTCCCTTTATCATTCATAGCCTCACTAAGTAAGCCCTCTTCCAAGCCATGCTCCTCACGCATTTCCTCCATTTGGGAAACAGAAGAATCTAGCTCTTGTTGTAAGTTATCAATTGCTTTCTGCTCCTCCATAAAATATTCTTGAATTATTAAGCTCGGTGGAATGAGTCTGCCTTCAAGACCTTCAATTCCCGAAATATCTTTATCTTTCTCACCCTTTTTTTTGGCTTTTTTTATCAACCTTGTTATTGTATTACCTGCTTCCCAGCCGTCAGAAGCTAGTTGATATAGGTCATCTTGCATAATTTCTGACCAATAATCCATTAAGTGTTGATAAACATCATACTTATCAATTAAGCTTTTCTCCTTATAGGTTTCAAGTAGATCTTCAGATATCTCTTTAATAATAAGTTTTGGTAAGCAAGATTCTTTCAGTTCTTTCAGCTTTGGTATATTTTTATCTTTCCATGAATTAAAAACATTGTCCATCTCTTTGGTAAAGTTTGTAAATTCAGGATGGTTAAAAATGCCAGATTTAATCTCATCTTTTGCTAAACTTAAATTCCAGAAATTAGCTCTTTCGTTAGGTTTAAATATATCTGTTTTTAATTTAGGGTAAACTTTCCAGTATCTGTTTAAATCTTCAATATCTTCATTAGGAATACCACCCTTTAAATGGGCTTCAATATTTTGAGTATCCTCTTTCTCCTGAGAGTCAATGTATCGAGGAATATTTAAATTGTAATCATTCTTTTCACCTGTAATTTCAGAAAGTGGAACTAGTCTACTATATTTTGGAATGGCTATTTGATTATTGAAAACGGTTACTATTTTGTGAATATCCTGCTCACGCAAACGGTTTTTATTTCCATCTTTAATAAAACCTTTGCTTGCATCAATCATAAAAACACCTTTTCGATGCTCTGCATTTTCTTTATCAATTATAATAATTGAAGCAGCTATTCCTGTGCCATAAAAAAGGTTTGCTGGAAGACCTATAATTCCCTTTATATAACCTCTGTTTATAATGCTTTTTCGGATTTCAGCTTCTGCATTTCCTCTAAATAAAACCCCCAAAGGTAGAATTATAGCTCCCTTACCTTTACTTTTTAGTGACTTTATAAAGTGTAGTAAAAACGCATAGTCCCCATTTTTCTTAGGTGGGATTAGTTTAATATTTGTACCGTTTTCATTCTTTTGATAAAATCGTTCGTAAATATCATTTTCTGGATCAACTCCATTAGTCCAGTTTTTATTGCTAAATGGAGGATTTGCTACGGCGTAATCAAATGTTTTTAATTTGCCTTCAATCTCATCTTTAAAAAGTGGATTTGCAAGGGTATTACCTTGCTCTATTACAGAATCAGGATTTCCGTGCAACCACATATTCATTACAGCAAGAGCTCGTGTAGCGTTATCGTTCTCCTGTCCATAAATAGAAAGACCATTAGGTGCCTCATTTGCAGCTTTAAGCAGTAAAGAACCTGAACCACAAGTAGGATCGTAAACGGTTTCAGATTGAGTTTTCGATTCATGTATACCAATAACTTTTGCCATAATCCTTGAAACTTCAGCAGGAGTATAGAACTGACCCTTACTCTTTCCACTTTCAGTTGCAAAGTGTCTCATTAAATACTCATAAGCATCGCCAAGAAGATCATCATCCTCTGCACGGTTTCCACTAAAATCTAAGTTTTCATTCTCAAATATTTCAATTAGATTGCTTAGTCTATCAACCTTATCTTTACCCTTACCAAGCTTCTCATCATCATTAAAATCGGCAACTGTAATTACTCCGTTTAATTCATTAGCTTTGGCAAGAGCCCCAATAATTTTATTTATTTCATCCCCAATTTCAGGTTTACCTTTGAGCTTTCTCATATCCTCAAAACTTCCACCTTCAGGAATCTCAATTAAATCTCCACCTTTATCAGAAACATATTTCATAAATAGTAATACCAATACATAATCCTTGTATTGGCTCGCATCCATACTTCCTCTTAATTCATCACAGCTTTTCCAAAGAGAACTGTATAATTCTGATTTCTTTATTGCCATTTAGTTCCTTCTTCTTCATTTTTTGAGGTTAATAAATCTTTAACATTAAATAAAAAGTATTTTTACAATTTTATCAATACAATAGTTTATCATCCATATTCAAATAACACAATTCACAATTCACAATTCATAATTCACAATTCATAATTCACAATTCATAATTCACAATTCATAATTCACAATTCATGACAGATTGCATTAAATAGAAAAGATTCCTATATTTAAAATCTTAAATTTTTTGTAAAGGATAATATTTTGAATATTGAAACTAAAGAGTATAATCTTCCAGATCTTGAACCCCTAATGTATAATGAAAGATCAAAGCAGTTTTATGTTTGGATTCCAAATAAACCTTACCTCATTTTGGGTAGGAGTAATAATGCTATTTCCAGCCTTAATGTAGATGAAGTTATCAATGATAAGGTTGAGGTTATAAAGCGACCTTCCGGTGGAGAGACTGTGATACTTACCCCAAATACCCTTGTACTTTCAGGTTTAGCTATTGATGGTGATTTGGGTAGTACCCATAAATATTTCCGTTATTTTAATGGTAATATTATATCTACTTTAGAAAAATTGGGTGTTAAAAATCTCGGTCAAAAGGGTATTTCTGATATTACAATAGGGAATAAAAAGATCCTAGGCTCATCAATCTATAAAAAGGGTTCAAAGATATTTTATCACTCTGTTTTAAATGTATGTGAATCTGTTGAAACCATAGCTAAGTATATATCTCATCCATCTAAAGAACCGGATTATAGAAAGGGTAGAGATCATAAAAGTTTTGTTACTTCAATAGCTGATAAAGGTTATAATATTACTGTTGTTGAGTTGTCTGAAATTTTTAAACAACTTAATTTGACGGAGTAGATTTTGGATATCGCTGTAATTGGTGGAGGAGCTGCCGGCTTTTTTACTGCTATCAATATCAAGGAAAACTACCCAAACTATAGTGTTACAATATTTGATAAATCTCAAAATCTTCTATCAAAGGTTAAAATCTCCGGTGGTGGAAGATGCAATCTTACAAATGGAGCAAAGAGTATTAGTGAACTATCTAAAGGGTATCCGAGAGGGGAGAAGAGGCTAAAAAAGATCTTCTCTAAATTTTCAAATTTTGATTGTATCAACTGGTTTGAAAATAGAGGTGTTCCTTTAGTTCTTCAAGATGATAATTGTGTTTTCCCAAAATCTCAAGATTCATCAGCTATAATAGATTGTTTCCTTTCAGAATCTAAAAGGCTAGGGATAAAGGTTATAAAATCAGCAGATATTCACTTTATTAAAAGTGGAGATAAACTCTCTTTAGCTTATAAAGATAGAGTTAAAACCTTTGATTCTATTGTTGTTGCAACCGGTGGTTCTCCTAAAAAAGAGGGACTTTTATGGCTTGAAAACTTAGGTCATAAAATAGAAGATCCTGTTCCGTCTCTATTTACATTCTCTATTCCAAATAGTAAAATTACCTCGCTAATGGGTATTGTTATAGAAAATAGTATAGTCTCTATTGAGGGAACTAAACTAAAGAGTGCAGGTACTCTTCTCATAACACATTGGGGTGTTAGCGGTCCTGCTATACTAAAACTTTCATCTTTTGGTGCTAGAGTTCTCAATGAGAAAAACTATAGGTTTAATCTCAAAATCAATTGGATTGGAGTTGTTAGTAGTGAATCTGTAGTTTCTGATCTAAACGGAATAAAAGATAGCCATAAAATGAAATATCTTTCAAACTATAGACCCTATAATTTAACTGAAAGAGTTTGGAGCTATCTATTGGAAAAGCTCGCTCTTTCTATGGATAAAAGGTGGGGAGAGATTGGAAAGAGGGATATTAACAGGCTTTCAAATATTTTGACCAATGATATTTATGAAGTTAGGGGTAAAACATCTTTTAAGGAGGAGTTTGTAACCTGTGGTGGTGTTAGTTTAGAGTCTGTTGATATAAAAACTATGGAATCTAAGATTGTTAAAAATCTATATTTTGCCGGAGAGATTTTAGATATAGATGGTATAACAGGTGGTTATAACTTACAGGCAGCTTGGAGCACGGGGTTTGTTGCGGCGAAGCTTGGTTTATCATAAAGATTTCTTGTTAAACTGTAATAAATCTCTTATTTTGTAAAAAAAATAGCGGTGATTTTTATGAGGCAAATAGCTACAATTATAAAATTATATATGTTGGATATTTTCAGAAACAAATTTTTAATAATGGCATCTATTATTATACCTTTTATATTTTATCCTCTAATGTACTTTGGTGGAACTCAATATTTTACATATAAAAAAGGTTTTATGGAGAATAGAGAGATCTCCGTAACTTTGGATAGTGACCCTAAATTTAGTGATTTAGCAGACATCTTAAGTAGTATAAAGAATCTAACTTTAGATGAAAATCAGCCTTTTAAAATCTTTGTTACCCAAAAAGATGGACTCCCTTTTTATAGGATTCAACTTGATAGTACCAATGGAGATAATCTTTTCTTTAAAAAGAAAATTGAGAAGAAGTTATTTGATTATTACTATACTCACGTTGAAGATAAAACCGGTATTAAGGATCCCAAAAACTATACAACTTTCAATATAGAGGTTGAAAATATTTTAGACAAATATGAAGATATAAGAAGGCTCTTTTCCCTGCTTTTACCATTTTTTATAGTAGTGTTTATGGCATCTTCCACAGCAGCTGTTTCAACGGAGATAACGGCGGGGGAGAGGGAGAACAATTGTGCTGAAACAATATTTACAACTCATACAAATAGAAGAACAATTCTTTACGGAAAGATCTTTGCCTCAACTATATTTGGTATTTTTACTGGTTTGGTAAATATGAGTATTTTGATCTCTTTGGGGTATTTAGGAGTAAAAACATTTTTCAATAGTGTAGGTACCGTTTCTGCCTTTTCTATATCTGAGATCCTATCTCCTGCCATGATATTAGTATCTGTCTTTTCTATATTTATTTTAGCTTTTGTCAGTAGTGTAATTTTTATTGCCGTTTCATCTTTTGCTAAAACAAGAAAAGAGGCAAATGTAATGATGACACCCACTATCTTATTTATGATATATGGAAATATAATAGTTATGATTCCTGCATTGGAGCCTAACCTAGCGATTGCACTAATACCTATAGTAAATATTGCTTTAATGCTAAAACTTCTAATTTCTCAAAGTGGAGATCTATACTATGTATACATCTCAGGAATAGCCGCTATAATAGAGTTTTATTTTATCATAAAATTTACACTTCCTATTGTTGAAAGTGAAGAGGTTATTTTTGGAGATAGTAAAACTACATTTTTTAAAAAAATTGGAAATAAATTATCATGGAAAAGAGAAAAATAGTTGAAATAAAAGATCTTTCAAAAGTTTTTAATGACGAATCCAGAGGGGAAGTTAAAGCTGTTAACGGTGTAACATTTAATTGTTATGAAGGGGAAGTTTTTGGTCTTTTAGGTCCAAACGGGGCAGGAAAAACAACAACTCTTAGAATGATTTCAACACTAATGACACCTACTAAGGGTGATATTATTATCAATGGTTACAATACTAAAAACGATCCTGATAATGTGAGAAAATCTATGGGGTTTATGTCAACTACAACGGCTCTATATCCAAGGTTGACACCCAGAGAGATCTTAAGCTACTTCTGTAGTCTGAACTCATATCCTAATGAAAAAATTAGCGAGAGGGTGAATGAGATAATCAGCTACTTTAATATTGGAGATTATGCAGATACCCATTCGGAAAAGCTTTCAACAGGTATGAAACAGATAACCTCTATTGGAAGATCTTTGGTTCACAACCCTTCTCTAGTTGTTTTAGATGAACCAAACAGTGGTCTTGATGTTATAAATGCGATTAAAATTCAAAAATATATTAGAAAGATAGCTGAGAGTGGTAAAACAGTTCTATTCTCTTCCCATAATATGGGTGAAGTTGAAAAAATATGTGATAGAATAGGTATTATAAGTAAGGGAGAACTTTTAGCCATTGGTACTCTTGAGGAGCTAAGAGAAATGAGCGGAAAACATTATATGGAGGATATTTTTGTTCACTTTGTTGAAAAGAAGGAACAGGAGAACTAAATATAAAATCCATTGAAAAATAAATCTTAACCGTTTAAAATGTTAGGAGCGAGCTGTTGCTTATAAAATTTAGGATCTATTTTTCCTAAACTCCTAAAGTTTTTAACTTCTTAAACAAGCTCTAAATGTAATTATATATGATAGGTGTTGTTTTTATAAAAAAAGTTTTTCTTGACTAGTTAATAAATAATAGTGATATTTTATAAAGTTTTTATGAATTAAATTAACTTCAGAGAGGTAGAAATGTTTAAAAGAGGTGTTTTCATTGGAATGGTTACTATCTTTGCTATGCTTTTTATTCAAGCTTGCGGTGTAACAAGTCCTTATGTAACCGGTGCAAAAATTGATATGCAAAATAAAGATTACAAAAAAGCGACTGAAAAGTTAAATCTTGCAATCAAGAATAACTCTAAAGATTATCAAGCTTACTATCTTTTGGGTAAAATCTATGCAAAAGAGAAGAAGTATGAAGATATGGTTAGCATGTTTAAGAAGTCTACTAAGATAAACAAGGAGTATGAAAAAGATATTAACGCTGAAATTGAGGCTGCTTGGGTTGAGGTTATTAAAGATGCTAACGCCAGCTACAAATCAGGATTAAATTTTTTAAATAATAATAAACCTGAGGAGAAGTATAAAAAAGCTTTTTCTGTAGCTGTGAAAAAGGGTGAGCAGGCCGCTATTCTAATGCCGGAAAAGTATGAGAACTATATGATTCTCATATACTCTTACTATTATCTAGGAGATTATGATAAGTCTTTAAAGCATGCTCAGAAACTTTATGAGTTAAAACCCGGAGATATCCAATCTTTAAAAAATATTGCTGTTATCTATTTGGGTAAAGGTGATTTGGATAAAGCTAATGAGTATTATGTAAAAGCTTATGAGATAGATAAGAATGATAAGGATGTTATCTCAAGAATTGCCGCTTACAATATTGAAAAGGAGAACTTTGATAAAGCTCTAGAGATGTATGATGCTCTTCTTACTCTTGATCCTAAAAATACAACTGTTCTTTACAACAAGGGTCTTTTACTTTACCAAAAGAAGCAAGATGTTAATGGTGCAATTGCAGCTTTTAGAAAGATTTTGGATAATAAGAAGGATGATTTAGAGGTTACTTTAATCCTATCTGAAATCCTTGTTGAAGAGAAGAGATATGATGAGGCTATCTCTTTAATTCTTCCAAATATTGAGTCTTTTGAGGCTGATAGTGAAATGAAGAAGAGAGCGTATGATTCACTTTTCTTTGCATATTCTGGAAAAGGTGATAACATGAAAGCTAAGAAATATTTTATTGAATAGTCAATTTTTCTTTTGAGAGGTGTAAATGAGTTTTGTTATACTTCTATGTGTAACGAAACTCATTTTTTTTATTGGTAATTGAACATTACTCTAGATTTTTTGTAGAAGTATTCAATAAATAGGTTTGAGTTATGGATAGAGATGTGAAAGAACAACTTTTTGAAACTATAAATAAAAACCCTAAGCTTCCCAAGCATGTTGCCATAATAATGGATGGAAATGGAAGATGGGCAAAGAAACAGGGTAATATTAGAACTTTCGGGCATCAAAGTGGTGTTTCATCTGTAAGAGAGGTTATAGACGGATCTCTTAATCTCGGTATATCTTATTTAACTCTGTATACATTTTCTACTGAAAATTGGAATAGACCGAAGAGTGAAGTTAATGCTTTAATGAGTCTTTTGGTTAAAACTATTGAAGATGAGAAAAAGATTCTTATGGAGAAAAATGTTAAAGTTAGAGCTATTGGTAAAAGAGAGGATCTTTACAAGGAGGCAAGAGAGAGTATAGAGGAGATTGAGGAACTTACTAAAAACAATAGTGGCTTAAATCTAAATATTGCTCTTAGCTATTCGGGGAGATCTGAGATAATCAATGGTATAAACAGACTTATTTCCGATGGAGTTAGAGAGGTTGATGAAGATATTCTTTCCTCATATCTATACACAAAAGATATGCCGGATCCTGATCTTGTTATAAGAACCGGAGGGGAGTTTAGGGTAAGCAATTTCCTTTTATGGCAGATAGCCTATTCGGAGTTTTATGTTACCGATATACTATGGCCGGAATTTAATGAACAAAACTTTTATGAGGCTATATCTTTCTACCTAAATAGGGAAAGAAGATTTGGTAAAACTTCCGAACAGCTTAAATAATAGTATTGTTATATGGTTTTCAACGTTATAAATGGAAAGTTTCTTTTGGGAACTTTCCATTTTTTATAATGGTTATTACTAAATAAGTATCTTCTGAAAAAGGTTAAAATAACTTTCTCAGTGTTTACATGCTCTTGTAGATTCTGTTTCAGTACCATTTTTCCGTAACCTAGAAAATTTTACATATTTTAAAATTAGACTCTAATTATAAGTTTTTCTATTTTGAATATATATTCTAACTAGAAAAATAGTTTGGAACTAAAGGGCTTATTTTTATGTATAAGGGTAGCTATTTTATATTTTGGTAGATCTTTTCTTTAGATTTATCTAAATTATCAATAGATACTGTTTTTCTGTAAAGAAATATAGGTGTTTAGTTTAAATAGTTTGACTAAAATTTATTTTGGAGATAGAATGAAAAAGGTTTTAATTTCAATTTTTATATTTTCTATATCACTTTTTTCTAAAATGGGTGTTTTAAGTGAAAGTAGCAGAGGTTTTCAATATCTATTTGATATAAGTAATTCTATTAATTATGAAACTTTGATAGTTGAAGATAAAGAGTACCAAAAGATAAGTTTTGATGGCTCCTATAATGATTCTTTTTTTCCTGAACTTGAAAACCCTAAGTTTCAGATAGTTTTTGCATCTCCTACAGATCAAATCCCCCAATTGAACTATGAAATTTTATCTTATACACCTTTACCATCAAACCCCATAGTATCTCCTAAAGGTGAAACAAAAAATGGTATATCATCTCTTGTTTATAAAGCTGTTGATAATCCTATTATACCTGAAAATATTTTAGTTGTTGCTAAAAGTTTAGGTTATAATAGGGGGCACTATCTTTTTAAATTGGAGATATCTCCTATTGATTTTGTAGGCAAAAGGATAGCTGATCAAATATCAATATCTGTTGACTATGGTAAAAAATTTAATAAAAGAGGTGGAGATATTGATAGCTTTTGGAGCCAAAGAGTCATAAATAGTGAAAAAGCTCATAAAGTTCCAAAGAAAAGATCTAATTTAAGAAAGAGCTTTACCGATAATTCTATTTTCCAATCCGGTAGAGAGTTTGTGGAAGTCGTAAGTAGTGAAAGGGGGTTTTTAAAGGTTAGTTATGGAGATATCTCTTCTATTGATGGTTTTGGAATGGAAGTTCCCATTGAAAAAGTTAGAGTATTTTCTTTAAATGGTAAAGATCTGGAATCTAATCTTTCAAAAGTTCCTACTAATATTGAAGTGGAAATTCCCAGAGAGGTTTATGATGAGAATAAGGATGGTGTTTTTAATGCCAACGATTATATAGTTTTCTTTTCTCCGGGAAGGCTTTCAAAAACGAATAAAATAATATCTCAAAATAATATCTATAAAAATAGTTATTGGGCTAAATTTTTTAACGATAAAGGTATCTATTTGATTGAATATTCTAAAGATTCAAATAATGGATTAGAGTTTTCCGAAGGTTTAGGTAATTATAGTTCTCCCCAAGTTACTCTAAACAGGGTTTATCAGAAGCAGTTTATTGACAAAAGAACCCTTTACTTAAAAAATGATATTACTGAAGAGATTTATAGAAGGGTAACTTTTGGTGCTAATCCGGGAGATGATATTGAAATTAATCTTGATTTTATAAGTGATAGTGATTCTGTATATTTTAAATTAAAGAAAAATCTTGGAAAACTTCCTGATAATATTCGGGTTAATGGATATGAAGAAGAACTTAAAGATATAACTTCGGGTTTGTATATATCTTATATATCCCCTTCTCATATTAATAGTGGTAGAAATGTTGTAAAAATAGCAAATAATGGGGAAAAGAAACTTATGCTTGATTTTGTTTCAGCATTTCAACGAACATCTAAAATTTTAAGTAATATTGAGTATGATACTTATATTGATGACAGCTTAGAAACAAGAGTAAATATACCTTCAAACTTTTCAACTTTTTACGATATTTCAGATCCTCTTAATCCTAAAAAGGGAGATATAGTCAACAACTATTTAGATCTGCTTCCTAATGGTGAAGATAGAAATAATTACAAGGTTTTTATTCTTGATCCAAACTATATTACTCCCTCTTTAATTAAAAAGTTTGATTTTGGAGGTATTAATATAAGAGAAGATTATTCAGGTAAGGAGTATGATATAGTTATTATTACTCCTAATAAATTTTATGATTATTGGATAGGTAATGGAGATTTTTTAAATCCTAGAGATGAAGATGGATTTATTGAAGCTCATATGGAGTATGATAATTTAAATAGTGTTGTTATTAATTTAAATGATATAAATATTCAGTTTGGCAGGGGATATCAGGAACCTAATGCAACGAGGAATTTTATACGATACGCTAAAGAGAATTGGGGTGCCAAGTATATTATTCTTTCAGGTGATGGTCATTATGATTATAGAAATATTTATACAAATTCTCCAAATCTTATTTTTCCGTACTTTGGTTACGGAGGTGATACTAGTTTATCAAGTGATGATTTCTATGGTAATATAGAAAATCAGCAATTTTCAAAACCTGATATTGCTCTTGGAAGATTTATTGTAAACAATATTTCGGAGCTTTCAATAACTTTAAAAAAGATTGTTGAGTATATAAAATATGAACCTATAGATATTAGTAGATTGAGAGTTCTTTTTACTGCCGATGATGATTTTAATGATGGTAAGTATGAAAGACCTGCTCATGTTAAAAATACTGAGTTGAGACTGGTACCTTCAATACCTAAAAAGTATATGATAGATAAGTTATATATGTGGGATTATCCCGCAATTAATAATTCTAACGGAGGGTATGAAAAACCGGCGGCTGAGAGAGATTTAGTTAGAAAACTCAATGATGGAAGAAATCTATTCTGTTATGTTGGACATGGCTCTCCTATGAGGATTGCTGCCGAAAACTTAATGAATAATTCAACACTTGATAAGTTAAACAACCTTAATACTTTTCTTTTTATGGCTGCTTCTTGCTCTGTAGGTAATTTTGAAGATGCTACCCTACAGGGAGGAAGACCAATGGTTGAAAACTTGCTTCTTTTGAATGGAAGGGGAGCAAACTCTGCCATAGCTTCCACAAGATCTTGTGGAATTGACTTGAATGAGGAGCTTTTTAAAGAAATTTTAAGAGGAATGTTTGATGAGAATAGAACATATTCAATTGGAGAGGCTCTCGTTAGTGGTAAATTAAGTTTTTCAAACACTAATTCAGCAAAATTTATTCTTTTGGGAGATCCTGCATTAACAATTTTTAGAGGAATAGATGGTGTCTCCTTGGAAAGCTTAGATTCTATATACACAATGCAGTTAGATTCTATAAAGAGTGATGTTTCAATCTCTAATAATTTTAATGGAGAGATGATATTTGCATTTAAAGAGGGTGGTGTAGAGAATAGTTACTATAATGAAGAGTGGAATAATTATCCTTGGGGTGGTTCATTAGATACCATTAGATATACTTTACCGGGAGATTTGGTATTTAAGGGGTTGAGTTCTATAAAAAATTCTAAATCAACACATAAGTTTATCCTTCCGAAAGATCTTTCAATATCTGAACTTGGTACAACTATCCATTTCTATGGTAAGGATAAAAATAGAGAGGTTAGTGGCTATACGGATCAATTTGAACTTATACCGGGGGAAAATCAGAATGATGATAAAACTCCTCCGAAAATAACAATAAAGTTTAATAATGGTAATTATCAAGAGGGAGATCCTATATCATCAACCTCAATTGTTTATGTTGATCTTTTTGATGAGAGTGGTATAAATATTTCAGGGTCAATAGGTCATTCAATAATATTGGAAATAGATGGTAGAGGTTATGATATTACTCCAAATTTTACCTACTATCTTGATAGTTATAAAAAAGGTTTTTCTACATATCAACTGGAAGGGATATCCAAAGGAAAGCATACCTTAAAGATTTCGGCTTTTGATAACTTTAATAACTATTCAGAAAAGTATCATACATTTGAGGTTGTTTCTTCAGGTTTAGAGGGGGATCACACAATTGGCAATTTATTAAATTATCCTAATCCTGCAAAAGATAATACCTATTTTACTTTTGTTTCTTCGGAGCCTCTAAAGATAAGAAAGGTTGGAGTTAAAATTTATACGGTA
>PDWI01003539.1_pt1 | contig 21950 bp, 15 predicted proteins | sample 1430891 | NCBI WGS metagenome assembly PDWI01 (sample SAMN01162508, study PRJNA174530) | Oral metagenome, whole genome shotgun sequencing project. | biome: Marine environment; feature: Marine mammal; material: Swab sample of the gingival sulcus; isolation source: swab sample of gingival sulcus... | reverse complement strand
GTTTTGATTGTTATGTAAAATAATAAAAAAATTCTGATTTCAGCGTTGAACTAGTTCAACGCTGAAATCAGAACTTACACACTTTATGAGATACTACCTGGCAAACGCTTTTTCCAACAGGAAACAGGCTTTGCCACCTTGGCAAAATGGTTTTCCAACAGGAAACAGGCTTCGCCACCTTGGCAAAGTGCTTTTTCCAACAGGAAACAGGCTTCGCCACCTTGGCAAAGTGCTTTTTCCAACTGGAAACAGGGCTTTGCCACCTTGGTAAAACGGTTTTTCCAATTGGAAACAGGCTTTGCCACCTTGGCAAAGTGCTTTTTCCAACTGGAAACAGGGTTTTGCCACCTTGGCAAAATGGTTTTCGGTACACCGAAAAGAGCTTTGCACCCCTGCAAAATGGAATTTCCAATTGGAAACAGGGCTTTGCACCCCTGCAAAATGGAATTTCCAGTTGGAAACAGGGCTTTGCACCCCTGCAAAATGGAATTTCCAGTTGGAAACAGGACTTTGCACCCCTGCAAAATGGATTTTTCAACTGGAAACAGTGCTTTGTACCCCTTGAACCTCTAGCTGATAGCTATTGGTTGGTAGTTTCCAATCGCTAAAAGCTAAGGGACATCAATATAAATCAGCAGCAAAACTACCTGCTTGTTTTTTGCCTGTAAGCAATTCTTCGACGGTTGCAGCAATATCAGCAAAAGTAGAACGCTCGCCTAAATTCACATTCTTTTTGATGCCTTTGCCATATACCAAAAGAGGAATATATTCACGGGTATGATCAGTGCCTTTATAAGTTGGGTCACAACCATGATCAGCCGTGATAATTAACACTTCATCATCTTTCATGTTTGCTTGTATTTCTGGAAGATATCTGTCAAACTCTTCTAAAGCCTTTCCATATCCTTCAGGATTACGACGATGACCGTACATCATATCAAAATCAACCAGATTGGTAAATATTAAACCGTTGGTATCTTCTTTTAAAGCCACAATTGTTTTTTCGATACCATCTACATTATTTTGATTTGTACCTCGTGTATCGGTAATACCTTCACCAGCAAAAATATCGCTTGTTTTACCAATACCTATCACATCATAACCATCAGCTTTTAATCTGTCTAGCACAGTTGGTTTTGGAGGCTTTACCGAATAGTCGTGTCGGTTTGCGGTACGAGTAAAATTACCCTTTCCTGTTCCCACATAAGGACGAGCAATCACACGAGCAACAGGTTCGTGTTCGCTACAAATTTCTAAAGCTATTTCGCAGGCCTTATAAAGTTCTTCTAAAGGAATTAGCGATTCGTGTGCTGCAATTTGAAACACCGGATCGGCAGAAGTATAAACAATCCAACTACCTGTTTTTAGTTGCTCTTCGCCACATTCATCAAGTATAGCAGTTCCTGAAGCGGGTTTGTTTGCCAAAACTTTTCGTCCTGTGCGTTCTTCGAACAGGCGAATTGTTTTTTCAGAAAAGCCATTGGTATAAGTTGGAAAAGCACGCTCTAGTGCTACTCCTGCAATTTCCCAATGTCCTGTTGTGGTGTCTTTTCCTTTTGATGCTTCGGCAGCTTTACCATAAGCCCCTGTTGCATTTTCTATGGGGGCTACACCTTCAATTGGGGTGATATTTCCTAAGCCTAATTGTTGCATATTAGGTAGATTTAAACCGCCACAATGTTGAGCAATATGCCCAAATGTATTTGCACCTTTATCGCCAAATTCTTCGGCATCGGGCAAGTAACCAACCCCTGCACTATCCAATACAATAATGGTAGCACGACTAATTTTTGGTATCATAATTATGTGTTTTAGTTTTTTTCTGATATCATTTTAAAATATTGTCATTATTATGCTCTGTTGCATATAATAATATTCGGCTTTATACTCCCCGTTGTTAGGTGATATCTAAACCTCTTTAATGTTTTTGTTGTAAATCAGAAAAAAGAAATTAAAAATTGAAATAGCGGTTGTTTTTTGTAGTGCGACAAAGGTAAAAAAATGGAATTAATGTCAAATATGTTGTCTCTTTTTATTTGTTGATATAAGTTTAGAGGGATGAATTGGGGGTGGGAGTGGGTATTAGTTATTTCAACAATAAAGAATACTATTTGTAAAATGTTAATTTTTTGTTGTAGTTTTATGAAATCTAAATAAGTCTTGAATTTGCACCTATTTTAAGACTTAAATCAATTAGATAAAAGACCATTTATAAAAACAAAAATCAATGCAAAATAAAAAAATACACCTATTCTTTTTATTGTCCTTATTGTGGATATTGCCTTCGTTTGCTCAAACTACAACATTTAATTTTTATCGATACAACGAGCAAAATAAATTAAAATCAGAATTAACAAAATGGATTGCTCAAGACACCTTAGGTGTTTATTATATCGCAACAGATAATGGCTTGTTTACTTTAATGAATGATGAATTTGAAAAAGTAGAAATGCCTAAAGGACGCAGTCTCTATTTTAAGAAAACATATTTATTGAAAAATGGCGATTTGTTAGCGATCTCAGATGATGCTGTTTATAGAGTGAAGAGTAATTTAGAATACCATAAAGCTCATCTGTTATTTGATGCCAAACAAAAAGATATGCTATATCTAAAATCTATCTACGAAGATAAAAACAGACAATTATGGTTGGGAAATGATGATGATATTTTTAGAATAATAAATGGAACTGTTCAGCATTTTAAAATGCCAAAGAAAAATCATGCCGAATCGTATTCTCGTTCTTATCAATTTTTAGAAGTGAAAAATCATTTCCTAGCAATATCAGAAAAAGGATATTTTTATAAATACAATCCTAAACGTAATCGGTTTGATGAAATATACAATAGTAATAGTAAGGTATATGCTCATTATTATTTAAGAGATAACTCTTTTTTATTAGGAACATCAAAGGGGCTGGTACAAATAAAATTAGCTGCCAATGGAACTATTGCCAAATATCATATTGTAAATAAAAATATCGTAGCCTCTTGTTTTACAAGTTTAAGTGCTAATCATTTGTTAGTAGGAACATGGTTTACTGGATTGTGGGAATATTATATTCCTAAAAATAAATTTATACATATTAAGTGGTCCGAAAATAGAACCATCAATAGCCTGTTTAAAGAAGACGATACGCATTATTGGGCAGCAACAAATTCGGGATTGATATTTTTTCAAAAAAAACTATTTCGAAATGTTGTTTTTGACAATAAAAAATCGAAATATATTAATGCATTGCACTATAATGATGGAAAGCTTCGTTTTGCTGTAGATAACCTTATTTATCAGGTTGAAAACGGTTTGTTAGAAGCAAAACAAATCTGTAACGTATCTGGTTTTATATCTGATTTTAGATGTTTTGGAGATACTATTATCGTGGGGACTAGAAAAGGAAATATATATCAGTATAAAGGCTCAAGATTATTGAAAAAGATGAAATTAAAAGGCAAGCCTATTATTGATATGGAAAAAGCTGGTAAAGATAAATATTGGCTGGTCGGTGATGAAGAACTGTTTCTTGTTGATTTTAAGAGAAAGAAAATAAAGAGCTATAAAAATCAATTTTCTAGTGGTGTTGCCAATATTTATCAATATAAAAATGAAGTCTATGCAGGAGGAAGAGGTAGCGGTGATTATTTGTATCGATACAGTAAAAGCTATGACAAATTTGTGAATATAAGTGTAGATATCGAAGAATTAAATACTGATTATAGCTTTTTGGTTTTAGATATGAAATCAGTTGATGATGTGATGTATCTAGCTACTTCTAGCGGTTTAATAAAGTACAATATAAATACCGAAAAAGCTTATCGTGATGATGTTTTTGATGGTCAAATTAATGGAATTGCCATATCTCCAACCAAAGGTGTTTTTTTAACCACTAGCGAAGGTGTTATTCGTAAAAAAGGAGACGAGATAACAACATTTAAACTTTCTCATGGATTATTGTCTAAGATATTTACCATAAGAACGATTGCTGCAACAGCCGATAGCTTATTGTTTATAGGTTCTTCAAATGGAGTATCTGTTTTTAAAACGGGTTGTGAAAAAATAAAAAGCCTACAACCATTGGTATTTATAGCTAATCAAAATGGAAAATATCTCGAAAATAATAGCTGTTTAAATTTAGATAGTAATGATGTGCTTTTATTGGATATTAATACCATAAGAAATAGGCAAGAAGATATTCTTGTTGAATATTGTTTAAGACCCAAAGAAGCCGCAGATTGTTATGAATGGAAAAAAGTAGGAGCCAAAAATGAATTGATTATATCGAAATTATTACCCGATGATTATGTATTAAGTATCAGGGTTAAGCAGAATGGTAATTATAGCTGGAGTGATACTTTACAATATGAACTACAAGTTGATGAAGTCTGGTATTTGGCTTGGTACACTATTTTAATAGAGGTGCTTATGATTGTGTCTTTGCTTTATTTGGCGGTTCTATATGCCCGTAATAAAGAGAAAGTACAACGCAAAAAATTGGAGCAATTGGTAGAAGAACGAACCAAAGAATTGAAAATGGTTAATGATAGTTTAGACCAATCAGATAAAGCCAAAACCAAATTTTTATCCATAATAGCACACGATTTAAGAAATGCTTTTCAGGCCATTCGTTCGTTTGCCAATTTACTAAGAGAAGAGAGCGATTTATCAGAGGAAGATAAAAAAGAGATGATTGAAAATATTTACAAAGGGGCTGATGGCACGTTATTGTTATTAGAAAATTTGTATGAATGGTCTCAGATGCAAAAGGGTGATTTAATTGTAACGAAATCGAAATTTAATATCTCAGAGTTGCTACAAAAAAATATTTCGTTGTATAAAAGTATGGCTCGTTTAAAAAGCGTGAAAATAAAAAGTAGTCTAGCCGATTGCGAGGTTTTTGCCGATAAAAAAATGATTGATAGTATTGTTCGTAATCTATTGTCTAATGCCATAAAATATTCAAAACAAGATGGTGATGTAATGCTCATACTTTTGGAGAAAGATAATGTTGTGCAAATTGAAGTACGAGATTATGGAGTAGGTTTAACACCGGAGCAAATTAATCGCTTATTTAATATTGATAAAGTGCAATCAACCAAAGGAACTCAAAACGAAGAAGGAACGGGATTTGGATTGCTTATCGTAAAAGAATTTGTCGATAAACATCATGGAAAAATTTGGGTAGAAAGTGTAGAAAACAAACAAACTTCTTTCTTTTTTACCATTCCTCGATAGATTTAATGAGGCAATGAAACGATACCAGTTGTAACCTGTTAATAATATCATTGCCTCATTATCACATTGTCAAATTATCACATTGTCTCATTCTCACATTGTCAAATTCTCACATTGTCTCATTATCACATTGCCACATTGTCAAATTCTCACATTGTCTCATTGTCAAAAATATCTATCTTTCGAGCCTTGTAAAAGCAACAAATTATGCACATTGTAGATATCCCAAATCAGAATACACAAATATATATAGGTGAATCGTATCGAAACATAGCCAAGTATTTACCACATAAAGCCCCCATTTTTATTTGCGATAAAAATATCTATCGATATTATTCCGATTTTATTGATAACTATCCACATATTGTAATAGAATGTGGCGAAAAGATAAAAAATTGGGATACGATAGCATATATAACCAATGAACTAATAAAGTTAGGAGCCGATCGCAGTAGCTATTTAGTTGGTATGGGCGGCGGAGTGGTTTGCGATATGGTCGGATTTGTGGCTTCTATTTATATGCGAGGCGTGCGGTTTGCTTTTATTTCCACTTCTTTATTATCGCAGGTAGATGCCAGTTTAGGAGGGAAAAATGGTATTAATTTCAATCGATTAAAGAATATGTTAGGAGTATTTAATCCTCCTGATTTTGTAATTTGTGATACTCATTTATTGCAGACGCTTCCCGATAGAGAATTTTTTAGTGGGTTTGCCGAAGTGATAAAACATGCTTTAATTTTAGACCAATCATTTTTTGTATTTCTTCAACAGTATAGCGACTTATTGCTACAGAAAGACACCGAAAAATTAACAGAGATGGTGGCTTGGGCTATTCGTTTAAAATCAAAAGTGGTAACAGAAGATCCCAACGAAAAAGGGTTACGGAAGATATTGAATTTTGGACACACTTTTGGACATGCCATTGAAAATAACTCTAATACTACGCATGGCGAAGCTGTTGCTATTGGAATGGGGATTGCCTGTGAATTATCGTATCAGGTAAAAGGATTTCCAAAAAACGATATAAAAGCAGTTGTTGATTTGTTGCAGCAATATCATTTGCCCATAACAACAGATGTTGCTGCCGAAAAAATTGCAATATCAATGGCAAATGATAAGAAAAAAAAGGCTCAACAGATTGACTTTATTGTATTAAATAGCATTGGAAGTGCTGATATTATTACAATGAAGCATCAAGATATTATGGATTGGTTTGTGAATAAAAATAGATAAGATGAATAGTTTTGGACGTATATTTAGAATCAACATTTTTGGAGAATCACATGGAAAAGCTGTAGGGATTAACATTGATGGCTGTCCTGCTGGTATTCCTTTGTGTGAAGATGATTTTATTGCTGATATCGCTCGAAGAAAAGCGGGTGCAAAGGGCACAACACCACGAATAGAAAGCGATTTGCCAAATATTATAAGTGGAGTATTTAATGGTTATACCACAGGAGCACCCATTGTAGTTCTTTTTGAAAATAGCAATACGAAATCGAAAGATTATAGTAATCTGCTGACAACACCACGCCCCGGTCATGCCGATTTTGTAGCTCAACAAAAGTATCATGGCTTTAATGATCATACTGGTGGAGGTCATTTTTCAGGAAGATTAACTTTAGCATTGGTGGTAGCAGGTGTGGTGGCAAAAAAAATAATTCCTGATATTGAAATTCGTTCAGAACTGATAGAAGTGGGAGGGAAGCGTTCTAATTATGCTGATGTGATAGACGAGGCAATTGCCCGTTGCGATTCAGTAGGAGGTATTATCGAGTGTAGAGCCAATGCTATTCCTGTTGGATTGGGCGAACCTTTTTTTGATGCTGTTGAATCGGTTATTGCCCATTTGGCATTCTCTATTCCTGCCATAAAAGGAATAGAGTTTGGAGCTGGTTTTCAGGCTGCAAAACTATTTGGTTCGGAACATAACGATACAATTTCTCAGCAATCGGGAAAAACATCTACCAATAATGCAGGCGGAATAAATGGCGGAATTACCAATGGCAATGAATTAATTTTTAGAGTAGCAGTAAAGCCCACATCTTCTATTGGAGTGCAACAAAACACGTTTAATTTTAAGAGCGGAAAAATAGAACAGCTACAAATAAAAGGACGACACGATGCGTGTATCGCTTTAAGGGTTCCTGTGATTGTTGAAGCGATAACAGCAATTGCTTTAGCTGATTTTTCATTAATTCGAAAATCGCAATTATAAAAGTTGGGCAAACTTATATTATGCCAGTTATATTATAGTGGCAGGAAGATTTCCTTTTTGTAAAACGTGGTAGGTTGCCTATATTTGGCGAACGATAAAAGAAAGGAGAGATATTCTTTCTGGATTTTAGATAATAACAAATAAATATATAATCATGAATATTACAGCAAATTTTGATAGTGGTAAAATAGAGGTTATTCAACAAGAAAATCCTCAAGACATACAATTAAGAATCCCTAATGACACCAATTCAGAGCATTTTCAGTGGTTTTGTTTCCGATTAACAGGAGCAAAAGAGCAAGCTGTAAAAATGCGAATAGTGAATGCAAGTGAAGCTTCGTATCCTGAAGGCTATGAAGGATATTATGCCGTAGCATCTTACGATAGAGAGTTTTGGTTTAGAGTGCCTACTTTTTATGATGGAAAAGAATTGGTAATAGAGCATACTCCTGATTGTAATTCTGTATTTTATGCCTATTTCGCACCTTATACTTATCAGCAACATTTAGATTTGGTACATGAAGCACAATTATCGCAAGAGTGTGAATATTCTTGTATTGGTAAAACTGTTGAGGGAAAAGATATTGATATGCTTACCATTGGCGAAGCCGATGAAACCAAGAAAAAGATTTGGATTATAGCTCGTCAGCATCCAGGGGAAGCAATGGCAGAGTGGTTTATGGAAGGTGTAATTGGTAGGCTATTAAACGAAGATGATCCTGTTGCTCGTCAGTTGTTAAACAAGGCTGTTTTCTATATTGTTCCAAACATGAACATTGATGGAAGTATTGCAGGAAACTTACGTGTAAACACCAAGGGTTTCAATTATAATAGAGAATGGAGCGATCCTAAAGTAGAAAACAGTCCTGAAGTTTTTTATGTACGAAATTTAATGGATCAGTTGGGTTGCGATTTGAATTTAGATATCCACGGAGATGAAGCATTGCCATATAATTTTATTTCGGGCATTGAGGGAATACCTTCTTTTGATGAGCGATTAAAAAATCTAACAGAAAATTTTATTGGCACTTGGGTAAATACTTGTCCTGATTTTCAAGATACTTATGGATATCCCAAAAATGAAGCAGGAGCAGCCAATTTAAGTATTTGTTCAAAACATATTGGAGAACGATATAAATGCTTATCTTTGACCATTGAAATGCCGTTTAAAGACAACGCTAATTTACCCGAACCAGAGTGTGGTTGGTCTCCCGATAGATCTATATTGTTAGGAGAATCAGTATTACAACCAATACTAGCAGTGGTAGATAATTTAAGATAAAATATTGAGAATTTCTCATTGGATATATACACTAAGTATATTACTCGAAAATCCCATACTTGAGCTTCCGCAAGTTTGGGATTTTTATTTTGTGATATAGTTAGTGTATTTTTTTTGTATTAGTTTGATTTACGTCTAGTTTTCCCTGTTCGCTGGCACTGTTGTATATATACGCGAGGCCTTTTCGGCGTTCGCTAGCACTGTTGTATATATACGCGAGGCCTTTTCGGCGTTCGCTGGAGCTGTTGTATATATACGCGAGGCCTTTTCGGTGTTCGCTGGTACTGTTGTATATATACGCGAGGTCTTTTCGGCGTTCGCTAGCACTGTTGTATATATACGCGAGGCCTTTTCGGCGTTCGCTGGCACTGTTCCCTATGTGGGAGAGGTCTTTTCGGCGTTCGCTGGCACTGTTCCCTATATGGGCGAGGTCTTTTCGGCGTTCGCTGGCACTGTTCCCTATGTGGGCGAGGCCTTTTCGGCGTTCGCTGAGGTATTAATCTAAAAGAAAAACAGAAAAGTCTTTTGAATGCAGGCAATTATATTTTATCTATGTTATTAAACACTTTTTAAATGATGGTGGCATATCTATTGCTAAACGTTGTGCCGAAAAAAAATACAAACAAGAAATAGAAAATTATATATTTGTCGGTCGGTTAAAAACCACCATGATATTTAGTAAAACAATAAAAAAGACATATAATGAATCAAACAGTTGACATTAAAGAATTAAACGAACGTATCCAAAGAGAAAGCTCTTTTGTAGATATGATTTCAATGGAAATGAATAAGGTTATTGTAGGACAAAAACACCTTATTGAAAGTTTGTTAATAGGAATGCTTTCTAATGGGCATATTCTTCTTGAAGGGGTTCCGGGATTGGCAAAAACATTAGCCATAAATACATTGGCAACCACTGTTGATGCCGAGTTTAGTCGTATTCAGTTTACCCCAGACCTTTTACCTGCCGACCTTTTGGGTACAATGATTTATAGCCAAAAGCGTGAAGAATTTGTGGTAAAGAAAGGACCTATTTTTGCCAACTTTATTTTAGCTGACGAAATTAACCGTGCTCCTGCAAAAGTACAGGCTGCACTTTTAGAAGCAATGCAAGAAAGACAAGTTACCATTGGCGATAACACCTATAAATTAGAAGAACCATTTCTAGTAATGGCAACACAAAATCCTGTTGAGCAAGAAGGAACCTATCCATTGCCCGAAGCACAGGTCGATCGTTTTATGCTAAAAGTGGTGATCAACTATCCTAAAAAAGAGGAAGAGCAAATTATCATGCGTCAAAATTTGATGAAAGCATTTCCTAAAGCAACACAAATTTTAAAACCCGAAGATATTATCAAAGCTCGTGAGGTGGTAAAAGATGTGTATATGGACGAAAAAATTGAAAAATATATTGTTGATATTGTTTTCGCTACCCGTTTCCCTGCCGATTACAATTTAGATAAATATAAAGATATGATCTCCTTTGGAGCATCGCCTCGTGCAAGTATCAGCTTAGCTTCAGCAGCTAAAGCCTATGCTTTTATTAAGCGTAGAGGTTATGTGATTCCTGAAGATATTCGTGCCGTTTGCCACGATGTACTTCGCCACCGTATTGGATTAAGCTACGAAGCTGAAGCAAACAATATCACTTCTGAAAATATCATTAGCGAAATTCTAAATACTGTTGAAGTACCTTAGAAGACGAAAGTCAATAGAAGTATATTCTATAGTAATGTAATTATTCATTACTAATTGCTAATTATTAATTGAAAGAAGTGTGGAAACAAGCGATTTATTAAAAAAAGTTCGCCAAATAGAAATAAAAACCAGAGGCTTATCTCGTAATATCTTTGCTGGAGAATATCATTCCGCATTTAAAGGGCGAGGTATGACCTTTAGCGAGGTTCGAGAATATCAATATGGCGACGATATTCGCAATATCGATTGGAATGTAACTGCTCGATACAATCATCCTTACGTAAAGATGTTTGAAGAAGAACGAGAACTTACCGTTATGTTGATGATTGACGTAAGTGGAAGTAGAGATTTTGGTACACAATCGAAATTAAAGAAAGAGTTGATCACCGAAATTGCTGCGGTGTTGGCTTTTTCAGCAATACAAAATAACGATAAAATTGGTGTTATCTTTTTCTCTGATACCATTGAAAAGTTTATTCCCCCTAAAAAAGGAAAAAAACACATCTTACATATTATTCGAGAACTAATTGATTTCGAACCTGAGCATAAGAATACCAATATTGGAAATGCTTTGCGTTACTTAACCAATGCCATAAAAAAACGATGTACCACTTTTGTGATATCCGATTTTATTGATGATGATTTTGATAATGCACTGATGATTGCCAATAAAAAGCATGATGTGGTGGCATTGAAAATTTACGATAAACGAGAACAAGAAATTCCGAATATCGGACTTGTTCGAATAAAAGATGCCGAAACAGGAATGTATTCGTGGGTAGATACCTCAAGCAAAAGCGTGCGTAAGAATTATGCCAATTGGTGGCACAATCAACATCAAAAAGCACAGGAAATATTCCGAAAATCAGGAGTTGATGTTGCCGAAATTGCTACCGACCAAGATTATGTGCGATCGTTAATTGCTCTATTTAAACGAAGAGGTGCTTAAAATTGCTAAAGGCCAACAGCTAATAGCCAAAAGCCATAAAAAAACAAACAGATGAAACAAAATACAATTATAAATAAGGTATATAATGTTATTGCAGGTGCTTTATTGCTTGTTGCTTTGTTTTTGGGAAATATAACACCAGCAATATCTCAAGATATTGTTCCCAAAATCAAGTTAGATACCAATGCAATGCTTATTGGCGACCAGATAAAATTAAAATTATCGGTACAGCAACCTAAAAATGTAAAAGTAACTTTTCCTGTATTATCTGATAGTATTGTTCAAGGAGTGGAAATTATCAAACAAACACCTTTGGATACTTTGCAGATGAAGAGTGGTAATATTAAGGTGAATAAAAACATTACGATTACTGCTTTTAATGCAGGAAACTATCAAATAAAACCATTCGAATTTATAGTTGTTGGTAAAGATGGTACAAAGAAAATTGCAACCAATACTTTGCAACTGCAGGTAAATACGGTTAAAATAGATACAACAAAAGCACATCGGGATATTGTAATGCCCATAGCTACTCCTGTTATTTTTGCCGAAGTAGCTCCATGGTTGTTGAGTGGATTGTTGTTACTAGTGGTTATTGGCGTGTTAGTGTGGTTTTTCTATTTCAGAAGTAAGGAACACACCTTGTTTGCAGTAAATAAGCCAAAAGAGCCTGCTCATGTTGTTGCTCTAAGAAAGTTAGATCATATTAAAGAAGCAAAACTTTGGCAAGAAGGAAAAGCCAAACAGTACTATTCTGATATCACTGATACATTAAGGGCTTATCTTGATGAACGATATGATTTATCAACACAAGAATCGACAACCAACGAGATTGTGCAACTGATGGCAAATGTGGATATGGAAGAAGCAAACAAACATCAATTGCGTGAGATTTTAGAACGTGCCGATTTGGTAAAGTTTGCCAAGTTTACACCACTTCCTAACGAAAACGACAAAACCCTTCAGTATGCTTATAGTATAGTTGAGGCTACCATAGAAACAGAAAAAGAGAATAATGAAACTACCGATGCAAATGCAACGGAAGAAAATAAAAACGAATAACAATGAGTTCGATACATTTTGCAAATCCCGAATATTTTTACCTGCTATTACTCTTAATACCAGTAATTGTGTGGTATGTGTTAAAGGATAAAATATCACATGCCAGCATACAGGTATCTACATCAAAAGGATTTCATGCTGCTCCAAAAACCTATAAATATTATTTGCGTCATGCACTGTTTGCACTTCGATTAATAGGTATGATATTATTAATTGCAGCATTGGCTCGTCCACAGTCTAGTAATCGGTTTCAAAAATCGACTACACAAGGAATTGATATTGTAATGTCAATTGACGTTTCGAGTAGTATGTTGGCTCGTGATTTTCAACCCGACCGATTAGAGGCAGCAAAAGATGTGGCATCGAAATTTATTACTGGTCGTCCAGAAGATAAAATAGGATTGGTGATTTTTAGTGGTGAAAGTTTTACCCAATGTCCATTAACCACCGATCATGCTGTATTACTCAACCTATTTAAAGATATCCGTAGTGGTATGATTGAAGATGGTACCGCAATAGGATTGGGTTTAGCAAATGCAGTAAACCGTCTAAAGGATAGTAAGTCTAAATCGAAGGTGGTTATCTTATTAACCGATGGAGTCAATAATCAAGGAGAAATAGCACCGCTTACTGCTGCCGAACTAGCCAAAACTTATGGCATCAGAGTTTACACCATTGGTATTGGAACAATGGGAACAGCTCCTTATCCTGTGCAGACTGCTTTTGGTGTGAGTATGCAGAATATGCCTGTGAAAATTGATGAACCTGTATTGCGTAAAATTGCCGAAATGACAGGTGGGGAATATTTTAGAGCTACTGATAAGAATAAGTTAAAAGCAATTTATAACGAAATTGATAAACTAGAAAAAAGTAAGATTGATGTTCGTAATTACAGCATTAAAAGCGAAGAGTTTTGGATATTGGCTCTGTTTGCTGCCATTGCCCTGCTTTTAGAAGCTGTGCTTAGAAACACTATCTTACGCAATATCCCATAATACAGTGATGATGTATATGGTGTATTTCAATAACAAAACATTTTAACTAACGCATAAAAAATAAACCAAATGGAACAGTTTCGTTTCGAGCATCCTGAATATCTGTATTTGTTGATATTATTACCAATATTAATTGTACTATTCTGGATTAGTTTACGACATAAAAAAAGAGCATTAAAGAAGTTTGGAGACCTTGATATTATTCAACAATTAATGCCTTACGCATCAACATCTCGACCAACTTATAAGTTTTTATTGATATGGGTGGCTCTTTTCTTTTTAATCATAGGATTGGCTGCTCCTCAGTATGGTTCTAAATTGCAAAAGATAAAGCGTAAAGGTGTTGAAATAATCATTGCCTTAGATGTTTCTAACTCAATGATGGCACAAGATATAAAGCCCAATCGATTGGAACGTGCCAAGCGAGCCATCTCTAAAATGGTGGATAAGTTGCACAACGACAAAATTGGTTTAATCGTGTTTGCAGGCGAAGCATATACGCAATTGCCTATTACATCAGATTATGCGGCAGCGAAACTTTTTCTTTCGTCTATTAACACCGATATTGTTCCTGTGCAGGGTACTGCTATTGGTGCTGCCATTAATTTAGCTGCGGGCAGTTTTACTCCCGATAGCGAAGCAAGTAAAGCAATTATTGTGATTACCGATGGCGAAAATCACGAAGACGATGCCATTGAAGCAGCCAAGGCGGCTCACGAGAGAGGAATTACGGTAAATACCATTGCAATGGGATTGCCCGAAGGTGCTCCCATTCCTTTAAAAATGGGGTCAAGTAAATTCCGTAGAGATAAAAGTGGCAATATCATTATATCTAAGTTAGACCAACAGTTGATAGAAAAAATTGCCATTGCTGGAGGAGGAAAACCTGTAATTGCTAATAACACCACCACAGGTTTAAACGTTCTATTCAAAGAGATTAATAAAATGAATAAAACCGAATTGGAAACACGACAATATGCTGCATACGACGATAAATTTCAATTTTTTATAGCGTTAGCATTGTTCTTTTTATTTATCGATTTGATGATAATAGAACGCAAAAACAAATATCTAAAGGATATTGATCTTTTTAAATAGCAATTAAATAATGTGAACGTTTTGACAATAAACAATTATTTATTCTGTATCAACAGTGGATATATTGTCGCTAATAAAAAAATAAATACAATGAAACGATATATAATTTTAGCTTTAAGTTTAGTTTGCCTTTTTAGTCTGGAGGTATCGGCTCAAAAGGAACGTAAATTCATTAGAGAAGGTAACGATCTTTTTAAAGGAAATAAGTATGAAAATTCTGAAGTGGAATATCGTAAGGCATTAAACAAAAAAAACAACTCTTATGAGGCGGCTTTTAATTTAGGCGATGCTCTTTACAAACAGAAGAAATACAAAGAGGCTTATGAGCAATTTGAAAACTTGGCTAAAGTAGAACAGGATCCTAATAAATTAAGTCAATTGCTTTATAATATGGGCAACACCATGTTGGAGCAAAAGAAATTTGATGAAAGTATTCAGTTGTATAAACAATCATTACGTTTTAATCCGAAATCGGCAGCGGCAAAATACAATTTAGAATATGCTCGTCGCCAAAAGAAACAGCAACAAAAGCAGAACAAAAACCAAAAGAATAAAGACAAAAACAAGAAGGACGATAAGAAGAATAAAGATCAAAAGAACAAAGACAAGCAAGACAAACAAAATAAGGACAAACAAGACAAGAAGAAGCAAGACAAGCAAAACAAAGACAAACAAAATCAACAGAAAAAAGAAAAGGATAAGCAGCAACAAAACGGCGATAAGGACAAACAAAAACAGCAGCCTCAAAAAAATAAGATCTCTAAGCAAGATGCTCAACGTTTATTAAAAGCCTTACAAAATGATGAAAAGAAAGTGCAACAGAAAGTACAAAAAGCAAAGGCAAAAGCACTAAAGGCAAAACGCAGAAGAATAAACAAAGATTGGTAAGCACGAATCAATAGTGGTAACTAAGTTTAAGTATGATTATTATATTTGCGGGCTTTTAGGATAGGCAGAGAAGCTAAAGATTAAATAAGAATATGGTCAGAAATGACTAAAAGACGAAACAGATGAAACAAATATTATTTCTTTTTATAGCAGTTATTTTTGCTACCAACACAATGGCTGATGAGGTGAAGTTTACAGCATCAGCACCTCATGTGGTAGAAGTGGGGGAGCAATTTCGATTAACTTATAGCGTAAATGCTAGGGGCTCTAATTTAAAAGTACCTAACATTGACGGTTTTCAAGTTTTAATGGGACCTTCTACAAGCCAAAGTTCTAGCACTAGAATTATAAATGGTAATGTTAGTACAAGTGTAAATTTTAGTTACACCTATATTCTAATGGCTGAGAAAGAGGGAAAATATACCCTTCCTTCAGCTAGAATAGAAGTGAAGGGAAAACGATATACCAGTAATACCATAAGTATTGAGGTAGTAAAAGGCAGTGCTCAATCACAGGGAAGAGTAGATTCTCAACGTCAGCGTGCAGGACGAATGTCGCAAAGCAATAGAGTAACCGATAAAAATTTATTTTTAAAAGTAAATGTGAATCGTAATAGTGTGTATATGGGGCAACGAATCACTGCCACTATAAAAGTTTATACACGTGTGAATATTGCTGGATTTGGAGATTCTAAGTTTCCTGCATTTAACGGTTTTTTAAGTCAGGAAATCCCTACACCTAATCAAATTTCGTTACATCGAGAGAATGTAAATGGTACGATTTATAATGTAGGTACTATTCGTAAGGTAAACCTGTTTCCTCAACACACTGGAAAAATAACCATTGAACCTTTTGAGTTGGAATGTATTGTTCGTCAGCAACGCCAAGGTGGTGGTGGAGGTTTCTTCGATGATTTCTTTAATAACTATCAAGATATTAAAGTGCCTAGAAAAAGTAAGCCCGTAACTATTACTGTAAAAGATTTTCCTGCGAATAAACCCGCGAGTTTTAAAGGTGCTGTGGGTAATTTAAGTTTAAATGCCAGCATCGATAAAAATGTGGTAAAAGTTAATGATGCAGTAACCCTAAAGGTGAAGATTTCAGGAAATGGAAATTTAAAATTAATTAATGCACCCCTGTTTGATTTTCCTGCTGATTTTGAGACTTACGATCCAACAAGTAAGCAAAATCTTAAAAATTCGGTAGAAGGAATGAGTGGTTCTGTAACTTTTGAGTACTTACTGATTCCAAGACATGAGGGAAATTATGAAATACCTTCTACTTCGTTTAGTTATTTTAATCCTGCAACAGGGAAATATCAAACACAAGTAACACCTAAGTTCACGATTAAGGTAGAGAAAGGAAAGAGTGGAAATAGCAATAATACCATTATTAGTTCTTTCTCGAAGGAAGATGTGAAGTTCATAGGTAAGGATATTCGTTATATTAAAACCAATAATTTTAAAGCAAGGGTAAAAGGAAATTATTTCTTTGGAACTCTCTATTTCTATTTGGGATATATCATTCCGTTGTTGTTATTCTTTATTGTCTTTTTGATTTATCGTAAAAAGATAAAAGAAAGTGCCGATGTGGTAGGCATGAAAAACAAACGTGCCAATAGAGTTGCAATGAAGCGTCTTAAAGGAGCTGCTTCTCGATTAAAGGCAAAAGAGAAAGAGCAATTTTATGACGAGATATTAAAAGCGCTTTGGGGATATACTTCTGATAAGCTAAGTTTACCTTTAGCCGATTTGAACAAGGAAAATATCAATGAGATATTACTGAAAAAAGGTGTTGAACAAAGTTTAATCGATGATTTTCTAGATATTTTAAATACTTGCGAGTTTGCCAGATATGCTCCAGCTAGTGGCACATCAGAAATGGACGAGTTATATCAGAAAACAATGCGTACAATCACCAAATTAGAGAAAAACGTTTAATCAATTTTATCATTTTGCAATGTTGATTTCAAACCATACAACAATGAAGAGAATATTATATATAACCATTGCTATTTTTAGCATTTTACAAGTTAATGCAGAGAATACTCCCATAAGTGAGGCAAACAATGCCTATAAAAAAGGAGCGTATAAGCAGGCAATCACTGATTATGAAGCGGTGCTAAATACCAATATCGAATCGCCCGAAATCTATTTTAATTTGGCGAATGCCTATTATAAAACAGGTCAAATAGCCCCTGCTATATTAAATTATGAGCGAGCCAAATTATTGGCTCCTGCTGATAAGGATATTGACTACAACTTAAAAATAGCACAGGCTCATGTGTTAGATAAATTAAAGGTGGTACATCCCATATTCTATCGCCGATGGATTGCAAGTATTCGTAATATTTTTTCTGCGGATATGTGGAGCTATTTATCTATTGCATTATTTATTGTCTGTTTGATAGCATTGGGTATGTATTTGTATAGCAACAAAACAGCTCTTAAAAAAGTGGGGTTCTTTTTGGCATTTGTTACTTTGATATTTTGCATTGTAACCTATGCTTTTGCATCGGTTAAGACAGCCGAATTAACCAATCGTGAATATGCTATTGTGTTTAGCCCTAGTGTTACTGTAAAAGCATCGCCCGATGAAAGTGGAACCGAGTTGTTTGTGCTGCATTCGGGTACTAAAGTAAAGATATTAGAGCAGCTTGGCGATTGGACTCAAATTCAAATTAGCGATGGAAATGAGGGCTGGCTTAAAAAATCAGCTGTAGAGAAGATATAAAATAGGAGAGGGGGCTTTCGTTTAGAAAGCCCCTTTTTTAGTGATTAATTGTGGTGGTGATATATTGGGGAGTAGTGGCATCATTCCTGTAGAGGCAGGCAAGGTTTCGGGGATTGCCGAAAACGTCCCAGACAACTCAGGGAAGGTTTCGGGGGTTACCGAAAACGTCCCAGCGACCTCAGGGAAGGTTTCGGGGGTTGCCGAAAACGTCCCAGCCACGCAGGGAAGGTTTCGGGGGTTGCCGAAAACGTGCCAGCGACCTTAGGTAATATTTACGACATCTTTTCAATTAATAATTAACGTGAGTACGATATAAAGAATCACGTTAAATACCATTACGTTGTCCTAGCCGGACGGGCTTCACCCTTTTGTCTTGATACAAAAGGCTCAAAAAATCAAGACTGCACAAGCTTTGGCGACCAGTTAATTGTATTGCCAATGTGGTTAAAATCTTTAATTGGATAAATTACGATTACAACAGACATAAAAGCAAAAAAAAACCTCAGGATTAGCTGAGGTTTTCTTCGTTATGTTTTAAGGAATAAGATACCTTTAATATTTAATAAATGTTTGTTTGTAAGTTTTATTGTTCGCCTCAACATATAAAACATAAGTACCACCAGAAACTTCCTTTAAATCTAGGGCGACAACACGATTATCATTTTTTACAACAACATTTTTCTCATAAACCAAACTTCCTGTTAAAGTGCGAACCTGCAACTTGGCACGATTTACCTCGTTGCTTAAAACCACATTCAAATGGCGTTTCACAGGTATAGGATATGCCATATAAACAATATCATCTTTTACAACTTGCAAAAGAATAGGAGTGGTTATGCTTGCTCCATTAACATCGGTTGCGGTAATTTCAATACTTCCTAAGCCCAATTTTAGCGGATCAATTGAAAGCTTACTGCCTTCTAGCGTTACGCCTAAAATGGCATTTGTTAACGATTGGGCTGTATAAATCAACTTATCCCCTTCAGGATCTTTAATGAATTTAGACAAATCAATAACCTGTTTTTTTCCTACAGGAGCATACAATTTAGGCAGCTCTTTTACCAATACAGGAGGATTGTTTTTGTAATATTCAAAAGGTACATCAACCATTGTTTTAGCACCCAATTCATCGGTAACAACCACTTGTAGCGAGAATTTACCTAAAGGTTTCACTACTCTAAAATCAATAATTACAGCATCATCTGTTCTATCGTGTGTAACACCTTTTTGATAGCCTAAAACTTCGTAGTTCCACTTTTGTCCATCGGGTTCGTTTACCAATAATTTAACAGACAATTTGGCTTTTCCTGTCAATCGAATAGGAGTGTTATTCTCTCTTGTAATAACAGGTTGATGATTCTCTTTGGTTTTAGCTGCAATAAAATCAACATCAGAAGTCAAGCCCCAACGATCAATTGCTTCTATAGCAAAATAGAAATTGGTATTCATTGGCAGCTTTTTCATGATATAGTTAATTTCTGTACCTGCAACATATCCCAATGCGTTAATTTGAATACACTCTGCTTTGTTGTAATTGCTTTTATTCAATTGTTTATTTGAAAAGTACAATTTGTAAAACAAAGGCAATGTGTCATCTTCATCGCTAACTGCTTTCCATTTGATATCTAACGAAACAAAATCGGGTGTTACCGAAACAAATTGAGGTTTCTCAGGCTTTTTATTTTGATTTTCGGCCAATGCTGCATAAGCATCAATATAGCCAACACCCAATTTGCCTTTGTATCTAGGATTTTCCTTATCAATATTAAAAGGTCGTAAACTGGTTAGCAAACGCTTTTTTAAATCATCATTGGTAAAACCTTGTTTGCCAAACTTAGAAACAATTAAAGCAGCAATTCCTGATACGTGAGGACACGCCATAGAAGTACCTTGCATATATCCATATTCATTATCGGGAAGTGTACTATAAACTTCTCCATTAGTAAAAAGCTCGTCTCCACCGGGAGCCATAATGTCAGCCCAGTTGCCATAAGTAGAATACCATGCTTTTTTAAAGTTTGGAGCCATAGCGGTAACAGCAACCACTTTTTTATAGAAAGCAGGAATAGAAACAAAATCTCTATCGTCGTTACCTGCGGCAAATATTACCACACCACCTTTCATTGGTGAATTGGCTAACTGTTTGCCATTGTTATCGCAACCTGCATATTTTACAAAATAATCAATAGCTTCTTTTTCCGAAACTGGTAAATAACCCGGTCCGGGATATGGATATCCCCAAGAGTTTTGACTGATAACAGCACCATTGTCGGCACCATATTTTATTGCACTTGCAGTGTCGCCTCCTTTTTCACCGACAAATATTTGTGAATTGATTAAACGAACACCGCTATTGGGTGTGCCATCACCGCCAGCAACACCACACACACCAATACCATTATTGTTTCGTGCAGCAACTGTTCCTGCAACGTGGGTACCATGAAGTTCTGGAATAATTTCGGCATCATTATTTACAAAGTTGTATCCGTAAATATCATCAATGCAGCCGTTGTTATCATCATCAACACCTTTTGTTCCGTTTAGTTCGGCTATGTTGATATGCATATTGTCTTTAAGATCTTCGTGTTTGTAATCAACACCACCATCAACCACATTAACAATCACGTTTGATGTTCCTGATACGCCCACTTGCCAAACCTTAAATAGATTAATGTCGGCACCTTTTACAAAATCGTCAAGCAAACCAGTGTTGTTATAGTGCCATTGGCGATTTAACAAAGGGTCGTTCATTGGTGGATTAGCTTTAGTAGGTAAAGCATTGCTAGCTGTGTTTAAACTATATTTCGATAATTTAATTTTATACTGCTCTTCCACAATCTGAACGGACTTTAATTTTTTAGCCATCGCCATAGCAGTGCCTACCGATGTTTTGGGATTGAAACGAACCACATACCAACGATGCAGACCTGCACGTCGGGTTCGTTGCTCAAATTTTCCTGCATAAGGGAAAAGACGTTTCATGCTTGTTGCTTGTAACTGACTCAACAAGGCATTAAGAGGTGTAATATTCGATTGCACAATTGCACCTTGTCGGATAACGCTAACATCATCGCCAACACTTTCGTTTAGCTTGATTTTAATCACCCCTTTTTCAATATTGGGGTGATCATAAGACGAAGAATAGGACGTTTTTGCGGCACTATTTGCATCGTCAATTGCTGTTTCCCTTACTTCGATATTCTCCTTTTCACAGGCGAAAAGAAAAGAGAGTAAAAAGAAACCATATATATATTTTCTTATCATATCACTATTTTTTAGGAGTGTAATACCATTTGTAATCCCAATTTGTACCACTAAAAAGTTCTTTGTGTAATTTCAGATGACAACTGGTATAAAATGCGTTTTTTAAAAAAGAAAAGTACCTCTCTTTTATCAGAGGAAGTACTTTTCAAACGCCTTTATCTTCTAGAGAAATACTATTTAAACTGAGGTGTTTTAATATATTCTACTTCTCTATTAAAGTGTGGCGTAAAACCTTTAGCACCCTCTTCTTCATCGCTTGTTTTTTCAAACAATACAATTGCTAAAACAGGATAATCCATATCGACAAATTTAATCCAACCAATATTCATATAAAGTTTACGCTTATTGTTTACAAATTGCTGATATTTTCCTGATTCTTCAAGGTATTTCCAGCCTTCAGTTTTACATAAAGCTAAGAATTCTTTGGTAAAGAATACCTCTCTCTTATAATTGAAGAATGCCAAGCTTTTCTCTTTGTAATATAGCATCACCTGACCTAATCCCGGACGCATACCAATTGGGTTATCTTCATCAAA
>PDWI01003538.1_pt1 | contig 21953 bp, 23 predicted proteins | sample 1430891 | NCBI WGS metagenome assembly PDWI01 (sample SAMN01162508, study PRJNA174530) | Oral metagenome, whole genome shotgun sequencing project. | biome: Marine environment; feature: Marine mammal; material: Swab sample of the gingival sulcus; isolation source: swab sample of gingival sulcus... | reverse complement strand
ATGACCACCAACTTTATCTTCATTACTTAATTGTACCACAAATCTACCCATTTTGTTAATAACTCTTAAATGTTTGTCTCCTGGAGCAATATATACTGTCCCTTTATGTAATTCTTCACCATCTTTCGCCTCGACAACCGACAGCGGACTCATTGCATTCAAACGGTCTGCAAGAGATTTGGTAAAATTCGGTGGCATATGTTGGACAACAACAACGGATGCATCAATATTTGCCGGTATTCTAGGAATCACCTGCTGAAGCGCCATCGGTCCCCCTGTTGAAACGCCAATAGCGACCACCTTTTTAAAGGAATTCCCTCCCGTTCTCGCAGGTGCTTTGTCTAAAGGCACTTTTGGAAGCGGTTTTGCTTTTAGTGCAGTCGTCCTCTTGCGAACTGGTTTACTGTATTTCGCTGCTGCTAATTTATAACTTAATTCTCTAATATTCTCAGTTGTAGAAACTTTAAAAATTGATGTTGGTTTTGTCATAAAATCGACAGCACCAATCTCCAGCGCTTTGAGTGTCTCCACAGCACCTTCTTCGGTAAGCGTACTGAGCATAATAACAGGTGTTGGACATTCCTCCATTATCTTTTCAAGTGCTTCTAACCCATTCATAATAGGCATTTCGATATCCATTGTCACAACATCTGGCTTCAGTTCTTTTACTTTCTCTACACCTTCTCTTCCGTTTTTCGCCGTCGCAATAACCTGATGACCCACTTGCGTAATCATATCGGTCAATACTTTTCTCATAAACGGAGAATCATCTACTATCATTACTCGCATCATTTCACCCTCAGCCTTTTTCTTTCAATTGCAAATACTAAAGACACAATTTTCTGTTGCACTTCCTTAGAAAGATCTGTGTACTTGATGCCGATATAAAATTCATTTCCGCTCTGCTCACATCTGGCAACAACCCCTCCAAAACTAACACTTTCCTCTTCCGCCTCAAACAATCCTTGAACCATCGTTCCTCTTTCTAACGCACTATCCGTTTTTATTTTCATACCGCCTGCTGAAATATCGACAATTGTCGCTTCCGTTTTTTCCCAATGATAGCGTTTTTGGTCAGCCACAGCATTCTTTATGGTCACCTCTGGAGACTTTAATTCATACTTCTTTATTGCAATAAGCGCTTTTGAATGATACGCAACACGAAAATAATCTCTACGCTGAATTTTAAACGGTTCAGACAACACACGCATTCGAATCGCTTGGAGTCCTTCAAAAATAAGTACGCTTTCTGATACAGCCTCATACACAAAAATAGCATCTCTGCGTTTTTTGTCAATGTAGTATAGTTTATACACCATCCCCGGCAAATTGTATCCAAACGCCGAAACAATAATGGTATCTTTCTCTTTTTGATAAACCACAGAGTTCACTTTCTTTTTATCGTCTATTTCAATACGGACACTACTTCCTGCTTGAAAGTGTCTTTCGTTAATATATGCTTTTTCTTTATTTTTCATACTCTCTAAGTACTATTTTACAGTATTTTTCTAAATTTTTCCATAGCAAAAGCAAGTTTTTTAGTTTACAACTAAGTTTTCTTGGTAAGTCGCTTTAAAAAACCAAAGAAACTTTTTTTCTCTTCTTGTTTTCCTTCACCCTCATCAATTTTTCTCGCAATGCGTTCTATCGCTTTACTAGATATTGAGCGCGGATATTCTATCATCACTGGCGAAGTCTTTTTCACCGCTTTTCCAAGATTGTGATCTTCAAAAATATATCCCAAATTTTCCACTTCAATATCCAAAAACTTTTGAACTGTGCTACTTATTTTTTCAAACGCCTCTTTTCCCTCTTGCGCAGATTCCACCCTATTGATTACCAATTGTATCGTTTTTTCTTCTGGATTTTCAATATTTTTGATGAGTGCATAGGCATCTGTTATTGATGTGGGATCAGGATTGAGCACGACAATCAGTTCACTTGCCGCCCCAACAAAACTCATCACACTTTTACTAATACCTGCCCCAGTATCAATAATAATATAATCCGATGTAGCATTAAAATAAGACAACGCTAAAATAAGGCGTTCCAACTCCAGATCATCGATATCAACCAGACCTGATATTCCCGATCCGCCCGAAACAATTTGGATGCCTTTAGGACCTTCCGTCACCAGTTCCTTTGCCTCTACATCGCCACTCAAGACCTCCATAAAGTTATGTTTCGACATAACACCCGTGAGCACATCGACATTTGCAAGCCCCAAATCCGCATCAATGATTGTTACTTTCTTCCCTAAATCCGCTAAAGCAATCGCTGTATTTATTGTGAAATTAGTTTTACCAACACCACCTTTGCCACTAGATATCGCGATAATTCGCGCTTCGTTCTTGGCTTCGGCGTGTTCAGCCATCAACTCTCTAAGCCTTTCCGCTTGATCCAAGACCTTCCTCCTTTCTAACAAAAATGTTGTCTGTTACATAATTTTTGTCCGCCACTCTCATATCATCTGGAACAGACTGTCCTACAGTGAAATAAGAAAGTGGCATACCTGTAAGAACCCTTAAATTAAGCACATTAGCATAACTATCCGCTTCATCCAGTTTCGTAAACAACAACCTGTAATCCTTCAAAAATGCATAACTTCTAACAATACTTCTAAGCTCTCTATAATCCGTATTGACATTGAGTAGCAAGAAATACCGTGGATCACTAATGCACCCGTCAATCAAATCAAAATCCTCTTTTATCTCAGCCATCTTATGACCACGTCCAGCGGTGTCAATCAAAATATATTCCTTGTCTCTGAGATTATTCAGCGCCGCTTTAAGTTCCGACTCATCATAAGCGACTTCCAATGGAGAATCAAGAATCGTAGAGTACATCCTGATTTGTTCCACCGCAGCGATTCGGTAGGTATCCAAGGTAATAATTCCAACCGACTTTTTGGAAAGCACCAAATTCGCCGCAAGCTTCGATAACGTCGTTGTCTTTCCCACACCTGTTGGACCTAAAAACACGTAAACTCTTGGTCTTATCCCCGTATCCGATTCAATTGATTTTCCATCTCCTATATACTCTGAAGCCACCAATTTCATTGCACCAATCACGTGCTCAAAATTTTCCTCTGTAAGCGCGATCTGACGGGATGCTATTTCGACAATTTTTTTTGCAACCGGAAGCTCCACACGCCTTGAAGTAAGATATTCAGTATACGCATCAAAAATAGAGCGCTCCGCTTTTTTGTACTCGGTACTCTCTAGTTGCGATATATTGCTCACTTTTTCAGTGAGTTCTGTCACCATTTCTTTCAGCTCGTCAATATCGCGTTTCGTTTCAAATTGTAGCAGGGTTTTTTCCGATTTTTCTTCACACACAGCCACAACTTCAACCTCTGGTTTTTTCAAAAATCCAAACAGCCCTTTTGGTTTTACTTTTTTTTCGCTGACAATCATTGCGTCCGAACCCATCTCGGCTTTTATGATATCCGATGCCTCTTTTGCATCTTTCGCAATAACTTTTTTATATTTCAAAATCAACAACCCCCACTGTTTTAATTTTCACTTCTGGCTCAATCTCATTATACGACAAAACAATCAATTCTGGAATGGCAGATTCCATCATCTGCTTCAAATAGAATCGAACAATTGGCGCAGTCACCACAATCGGCTGTTCTCCAAGCTGGAGTAATTTGCGTATTTCCTCAATAATTCCGGCTACAATCTGCTGTTCAACATCGGGATCAAGCGACATATAACTTCCCATATCCCCTGTATCAATGGATTCTAAACACAAATTCTCAAGGGCAGGAGAAAGCGTGACAACACTCGCTTCCCCGAACGGAAAATACTGTCTTGAAATCTGCTTAATCAATCGCTGACGCGTATACTCCGTCAAAATATTAATATCATTGGTACTCTTCGAAAAATCAGCCAAAGCCTCGAGTATTTTTACCAAATTTCGTATAGAAACCATCTCTTTTAAAAGGTTTGCCAAGACTTTTTGAATTTCTCCCAAACTCATCTGTGCAGGTACAAGTTCTTCCACCAATGTCGCATTATTTTCTTTAATATTCTCAATAAGTTGCTTCACATCTTCACGCGTCAAAATCTCGTAGGCATTGCGCTTTACTACTTCCGTAAGGTGTGTCGATATCACACTGGACGGATCCACCACCGTATACCCCATAATTTCAGCTTTTTCACGATCTTCCGCTAGAATCCACTTTGCAGGAAGCCCAAACGCTGGCTCTATTGTATCCGTACCCTCGATTTCTCCATCGACATCTCCAGCCGCCATCGCCAGATAATGGTCAAATACAATTGTGCCAGTGGCTGCGTCGTTGCCACGAATCTTAATCAAATACTGATTGGATTCGAGCTGGATATTATCACGAAGCCGTATAATCGGAACAACAAACCCAAGTTCTAGCGCAATTTGACGCCTTGTCATAATCAAGCGGTCAAACAAGTCTCCCCCTTGACTCGGCTCTGCGAGCGGAATAATACCATAACCAAATTCCAGCTCAATCGCTTCCATTTGAAGCAATGGCAGAATAGACTCTGGTTTTCGAATTTCATCTTCATCTTCTTCGGGCTCCATTTCTTCATCCTCTTCTTCCGCCATGGATTTCTTCCGAGAACTCATATAACCCGTAAAGAAAATCACCGATGCAATTCCCACAAAAGGCACAGCTGGAAGCGGCGTTACAAGACCGAGCATCATTAGCACAATACCGACAATGTAAAATACAATGGAACGCGCAAAAAACTGACGCGTTACATCCGTACCAAGGTTATTCTCACTTGCTGCACGTGTTACAACAATACCCGTTCCAACCGAAATCATAAGCGCCGGAAGCTGGGATACCAAACCGTCACCGACAGTAAGTAGCGTATACTTCGAAAGCGCTTCCGCAAGCGTTAGCCCCCCTTGAAAACTTCCAATTAAGAAACCGGCGATAATATTAATGACCGTTATGATAATACCAGCAATGGCATCCCCTTTTACGAATTTCGAGGCACCATCCATAGCTCCATAAAAATCGGATTCACGCTGGATATTGATTCGTCGCTGTTTCGCATCACCCTCGCTGATAAGACCCGAGTTCAAATCGGCGTCAATCGCCATCTGTTTACCAGGCATCGCATCGAGTGTGAACCTTGCAGCAACCTCTGAAACCCTCTCACTACCCTTGGTGATAACCAAGAACTGTACGATGACAATAATAACAAAGATGATAAATCCGACAATGGCGTTACCCCCGATAACAAACTGCCCAAAGGCATCAATAACATTACCGGCATATCCATTCGAAAGGATTCCAAATGTCGTTCTTATATTCAGCGCGAGCCGAAACAAAGTCATAATGAGTAGCACCGATGGAAATACCGAAAATTCCAGAGGTTCATTGATAAAAATTGTGATAATCAGTATGGAAAGAGACAGCGAAATATTGAGCGCCAAGAAAAAGTCCAAAATAAATCCAGGCGCAGGAATAATAATCAATACAATGATTGAAACAATCATTATTGAAAGTACAATTCCCGAACCTGCTTTTTTTAACAACTTGCTCCCTCTTTTCTATTATTTTTTCTTTGTTTTGTTTTGCACCTACGCCACCTTATTAATGGAGTATACATATGCCAAGACCTCTGCTACCGCTTCGTACAAATCAGGGCTAATCGCTCCTCCGACATCAATCGTCGCATATATCGTTCTAGCTAAAGGCGGATTTTCAACCATCGGTATATTATTCTCCGCCGCAACTCTCTTGATGTTCTGCGCAATTAGGTCAACTCCTTTCGCCAACAAAATTGGCGCATCACCCCTGCTAGTATCATACACAAGCGCCACCGCGTAATGCGTCGGATTGGTAATGATGACATCCGCTTTCGGCACTTGCTGCATCATCCGCCCCATCGCCATCTGACGCTGTTTTTCCTTGATTTTCCCTTTCAACATCGGGTCACCTTCAGACTGCTTGTACTCTTGCTTTACTTCTTGCTTACTCATCATTAATTCCTTCTTGTTTTTTCGCTTCTTGAACACATAATCAAAAATCGCGATAACAAAAAGAAGAATACCACATCTTATAATAACATTATATATAATGCTCCACAACAGTACAACAATTCCCTGAGGCGTCATTCGAAGTGTATAGGTTATTTCGGCTAGTCTTGAATTGATATAAGAATAGCATATAAGTAATATAAGCGTCGCCTTGGAAACCGATTTAAATAGTTCAACTAACGCCCTAGAAGAAAACATGTTTTTAAGACCCTTTAGTGGATTTAGTTTACTTAGTTTTGGTTTTAGCGGTTCTCCTGTAAACAAGACACCAACTTGAGCATAGGATGATACGACACCGACTACCATCGCCACCAAAAGAAGCGGTAACGACATCTTAATAATAAACTGAACCGATGTATTAAAGTACTTTGGTGCAACCGATGCATTCGGAATCAAATCAATCGTCTTATAAAAATAATTTAACACCTCATTGATAAAATATCCCCACATAGAAGAGAGCGTCATAAAAACAGCGAGAAGCGAAAGCGCCCCATTAAAATCCTTTGACTGTACGACTTGACCTTTTTTTCTTGAATCTTGTAATTTCTTCTGGGTGGGCTGTTCAGTCTTTTCTTCAGAAAACAGTGTTAAATCATAATATACTATTCTCATCCGACGCTCCTTATATACCGATCCAGCATATCGAGACCCCAGCCTATTTTTTCGCCGAATAATTCAGCAAAAAGAGGGATTATCACAAGCAAAACAAAAACACCAATCAATATCTTAAACGGCATACCAATAACAAAGACATTCATACCTGGCATTGCTTTGGAAAGCAAGCCCAGAACGACATCGGCAACCAAAATTGTGATAATAAACGGCGCTGAAATTGAAAGACCGATAAGAAGCGTCTCACTGACAATTTTCATCAAATAGGACAGAGATTCCGCCGCTTTCATAAACGAACCCACTTCAATTCGATCAAAAGACTCAATCATCGAAAAGATAACACGATGATGCATCCCCAGTGCCAAAAACACTAAATTAATGTACACATACATCAAATTCGATGTAACAGGCATTTGAGACTCATCCAAAGGGTTCATTACACTGACCATCGAAAATCCAATCAAATAATCGATAATATCACCTGCAAAATAAATAAACCCCACACATATTGAAACAATAAATCCAAGAAACAATCCAAGCACCAGCTCATTAAGCAAGTACATAGAATAAATCCATCCATTGGAAAGGTCTATGGATAAATCAATATCTGCCAAAGGAGCGATCATCACCGTTAAAAAGAGCGCAAGAGTAATCCGTGCACGTGTTGGATAATTTTTAGCACCGAATATCGGAAGCGTAATCATCATGCCCGTGATTCTTGTTCCTATCAGTAATCCAGAAAGAACACCCATACTACACCTGTATCTGATCTACAAATGAAAGGACAAAGTTCATATATTCTACAAGACTTTGTATAATCCATGAACTGAGTGTCATAAGCACTAAAAATACAGTAATAAGCTTTGGAACAAAAGCGAGAGTCGGCTCTTGAATTTGAGTCGTCGCCTGAAAAATTGCCACAAAAAGACCAACCAAAAGTCCCGATATCAAAATTGGCGAAGCGAGTACCAATATTATTTTAACCGTCTCATATGTGAGAGTGACAATCATATCTTGAGTCATACTACCTCACCGTGAGTATCAACTTCTCAATGATAAGATTCCAACCATCCACCATAATGAACAGTAGAATTTTAATCGGTAGCGAAACCATAACAGGCGGAAGCATCATCATACCAAGCGCCATCAGCGTCGATGCAACAATCATATCGATGACAATAAAAGGCAGGAATATCAAAAAACCAATTTCAAACCCCAATTTTAACTCACTGATAATAAAAGCAGGAATTAGCACTTTCATCGGCACATCTTCTGCTAATTCAACCCCTTCTTCACCAGCAATGGTAAGGAATAACGCCAAATCCTTAGAGCGCACCTGACGCATCATAAAATCTTTTATTGGCACTTCTGCTGCTTCATACGCCTCTTCTGCAGTGATCTGATTATCCGCCAGCGGTATATAGGCTTCATCGTGAACTTGACTAAACACAGGCCCCATAACAAAAAACGTCATAAAAAGTGCGAGACCCACCAAGACCTGATTCGGCGGTGTACTTTGAAGCGATAACGCACGCCGTATAAAACCGAGCACAATAATAAATCGCGTAAACGTCGTCATCATAATCAAAATCGACGGAAGTAGCGTCAGAATTGTTAAAAGCAAAATAATTTGAATCGAATCCGCAATTTTTACACCGCCATCTTCACTGTCAATCGTGATACTAATATCAGGGATATCAATGGATGTTTCGGCATAAACTCTGGTTGCAAAAATAGCGCCTATAAATACAATAAGCGCTACAATTACCCAAATTCTAACTTTCCTTACATTGGTCTCCATTATTCACCTTGTTTGCACAAGCTAGCGTATCTGGTTCAATCGCTTCTTCTTTTTTCTCTCTGGTCTTTGGTAAAAAATCAGTTTCCTGTTCCATTTCCAAATTTTCTAAACTAGACTGTTCTTTTGCAATCTCCAAAGAGGCATCAAAACTTTTTTCCTTATCCAGTAAAGTGATATGATTTTTGTTTTGAGCAATAAGATATCGGTTCCCCATCGCTTCAACAATATAGATCACACTATCCGAACTCAGTCTGACATACTCTTTTATATTAATATGCTTATTTTTACCAATCCGACCATTTTTCTGCTTGATAATATACTGAGAACCCCAAAATAGCACAAGCAAAAATACCATGACAATAGCGAGATACTTCGCTACAAACCACGGATCACTATTTGTGCTGCTCAACGCTAGCGTAAAAAGCAACTATCCTAGTACCTTTTTCACCGCTTCGATTACTCTGTCAGCTTGGAAAGGCTTTACAATAAAATCCTTTGCTCCTGCCTGAATCGCCTCGATTACCATTGCTTGCTGACCCATCGCAGAACACATTATCACATTCGCTGCAGGATCTCCTTCTTTGATTGCCTTCACAGCTTGAATACCATCCACTTCTGGCATGGTAATATCCATGATAACAAGTTCAGGCTTAAGCTCTTTATACTTCTCAATCGCTTTTTGCCCATTCTCTGCCTCTCCAACTACATCGTAGCCATTCTTTGTGAGAACGTCTTTTACCATCATTCTCATGAACGCTGCATCATCAACCACTAATATTGTACTAGCCATTTATCCTCCTACTATTTTTCCAATATATTAGATATTATAATATCGGTTATTCTTACTCCATAATTTTCATCAACTACTACTACTTCGCCTTGTGCGATTCGCTTTCCATTTGCAAACACATCTAAGTGCTCACCCACCAATCGATCGAGCTCAATCACTGTCCCAACGCCAAATTCTAGTATCTCATTAATACGCTTACCAGTCTTTCCGAGTTCAACCGTTATCTCCAGTGGCACATTCTCAATTAGTTTTATATCATTATTATAATACATTCCGCCACTATTTTCATCAAAATTTTGAAATTCCACTGCAGAAGCATTCACAGGATTCACCCTTTGTGGTGGCATCTGTTGTGGTGGAGGCGGTGCCATTTGTTGCGGTGGTGGTGTCGGCGCAGCCTGCGGTGCAGCGCTTGGCGGTGGTGTCGGCGCTGGCTCAGGGGCAGGTGCCACATCCTCAGGTGCAGGATTTACAGGATCAACTTGCTTTCCAGAAAGCATCTTGGATACCATATCTTTCCCTAAATCGAATGGCAATATCTGCATAATTTCAGAATTGACCAAATCACCAATCTGCATATCAAACGCTATCTTAACAACTTTATCTTCTCTTGTATACCCAAATTTCGAAAAATCTGTTTCCGAAAGCGTTTCCAAATAGGCTTCTGGAGGCGTAATATCAATCATAAACCCAAGCATATCTGAAAGCGATGTACTACTTGAACCAATCATTTGATTCATCGCTTCACTGATGGCAGAAAGATGCATATCCGTCACTTCGCCATCTGTATTTGTTCCATCTCCACCCATCATTAAGTCAGTAATTACAAGAACATCTTCTACCTTCAATACAAGAAAGTTATCCCCTATAATTCCTGTCTTATAAGTCACCTTTACCAATACAGAGGGCGCAAAAAATTCTTCGGCTATCTCCTGCATTGTTGTCACGCTAACTCTAGGCGTCGTAATATTCACCTTTTTATTTAATAGCGTAAACAAAGTGGTTGCAGCCGTACCCATACTGATGTTTCCTATTTCTCCAATAGAATCTATTTCATCATCAGTAAGTGTTTCTCCTCCCGAAGAATCTACAACACCATCTCCCCCAGCATCTAAATTACCTAGGAGTGCATCGAGTTCTTCTTGAGATAGAATATCAGACATCCTTTGCTCCTTCCTCTTCTACTATTACTTCTTCATCTATTATTTCATTATCTATTATTTCATTATCTATTACGTCATTTTCTTCGATTACTTTATTATCTACTGTGTTATCTTCGTCAATCACTTCTGTTATCCGAACTGCTATATTTTTATTTTTAAGTCCAGGTACAGCCTTGAACTTTAATTGGTTTTCAACTTTAACATCAATCGGTTCCTCCGCTTTTGAATCCAATAGTATTATATCACCTTTTTGCAAATTCATCAGCTCTGAAACACTAAGTGTTGATTTTCCAATCTCTGCAGTAAGTGTAACATGAGTACCAACTATCGAACTCTTAATCCGCTCGGTTTCTGCTCCTGATGACACTTTACGGCTACTCGTCGCGAACCACAATCTGGTACTAAGGTTCGGAAGAATTGGTTCAATTACAAAATGCGGAATACAGATATTGAGCATTCCCTCATTATCGCCGACCTTTACATTAAATGTAATCAGTGCCACCGACTCTGATGGAGACACAATCTGAGCAAACTGTGAATTGGTCTCAATATTTTTCAGTCTCGGATTGAGCTCTACAATATTGTCCCAAGGGTCTCTCAGCAAATTGATCATTTTAAGCATTATATTCTTAATCAGTGTAATCTCAATCTCCGTGAGCGCTCGCCCCTCAGAAGGACTGGTCTTCGAAACCCACCCAAGCACCCTTTCAATCATACAGTACGCTATTTCACTGGAAACATCGATAATAATATCCCCTTCAAATGGCGCAAACTCTACGACACCAAGTATGGCAGGATTCGAGATAGAATCCGAAAACTCAGAGTAAATAAAACTCTGCACCGAGATTACATTTACTTCCACAAAAGTGCGCAGATACCCCGACAAGAAACTGTTTAAGAGTCTTCCGAAGTTTTCATGAATAATTTCCAATGTCCTAAGCTGATCTTTCGCAAATTTATCCGGACGACGGAAATCATATTTTCGGACCTTCTTATCCTTTTTCTCGTCCTCGATTTCCTTAACATCAACATCTCCACTACTGAGCGCCGATATCAGTTCATCAATTTCGTTTTGGGATAAAGTATCTGCCATTAATCTTGAACTACAAAGGGTTGTAGGAATACATCGGCGATTTTCTCTTCATCTAGCTCTAATGTGTCCATCACCATATTTTGTATTCTACCCCTTAGTTTCTCCTTTCCGTTTTGTTTTTTAACATCTTCATTTCTAGTGCATCTCATAATTTCATCAACATTATTTTTCAGTTCCGTCGTATTCTTTGTCAAAATATCAAGGGTTTCTTGTCCACCTGAGTATTTAATAACCACGGCATACTTACAAATCACAGCGCGTTCGCCCTCATCAACCAAGAGGTTTGAATACTCTTCAGCAGAATGCAAAGGGAACTCTTCATAGACGATGGGTTCTTCTTTATCTTCTCCTTTTCCGCCGAGAATAAAAATTAACGCAACAGCGACAATGACAATAAGCGCTACCGCTGCTCCTATAATAATGATTAATTTTTTCTTCATTCGTCTCCCTCCGCCTTAATAATAATATCCACTCTTCTGTTCATCGCTTTTCCGAGTTCTGTCGAATTGGTAGCAATCGGTTTATACTCTGCATAACCTCCATTTTTTATTCGGTAGGGATCAATCCCCACGTCATTGACAAAAAATTCAGTCACACTAGCCGCCCTAGCACTTGATAGCGCCCATTTATTCCCGTAGTTTTCCGAATCAATAGGACTTGAGTCAGTATGCCCTTCTACAATAAGTTCTGAATACTCAAAACCTTCGGATTTAATCACTTCACCAATTTGTCTGAGTTCCGAAAAAGCAGACTCTTTTAGCACAGCGCTTCCTCTATCAAATAGCAATTCATCCTTAAAACGGAGCACAATCGAAGTTGGGTTTTCTATTAATTCAATATCCAAATCCACAGGTTGAGAATCCATCATATCAGAAAGTTTCTCCCCCAAATTTTCGAGATCTTCTTTTAATTTTTGTTCTTTCTTCTCTTTTTCTTCACTGTCTTCATTCACTTCTTCCATCTGAGATGTCTGATTTTCAGGAAGTCCATCAAACGGAAGTGGGGACTCTGAAAAAGCAGTTCCTCCAGTAAGCACACCGGCAGCACCCTGAAACGAAGCCATAAGCGCATCGAACTTTTGCTGATCCACATTAGAAAATGCAAAAAGCAGGACGAAGAAACACATCAGAAGTGTTACCAAGTCACTGTACGTCGCCATCCATTCTGGCGCACCGGCTTTCGGTTCTGGACATTTATGCTTCATTATTTGCCACCGCCTTCATCAGAGGACAGTTTCTTTCTCACCGCTGGTGATAGGAACACCTTGAGTTTCTCTTCAATAATTCTCGGATTTTCTCCTGCTTGAATCGAGAGCAATCCTTCTACCATAACCGTTCTAATCAAAACTTCTTCATCGCTTTTTATTCCAAGCTTCGTCGCCATCGGAATAAAAATAAGGTTCGCGAGCACACTACCATAGAATGTCGTAAGCAGGGCAGTACCCATCGCAGGTCCAATAGAACTTGGATCATCGAGGTTCTGAAGCATGATAACCAGTCCAATCAGCGTACCAATCATACCAAACGCAGGACCCAGCGATCCCATGGCATCAAACATACCTTTAGACTTTCCATGTCTCGTCGATAAATTTTCAATTTCGGTTTCCATAATCGTCTTCACGAGTTCAGGATCTGTGCCATCTACAATCAACATAACGCCACGTTGCATAAAATCATCGTTAATATCTGAAACAGCTTCTTCTAGCGCAAGCAAACCGTCTTTACGAGCCACATTAGCAAGATCAATTACCTTCTTGATAATACCCTCTATATCAAACTCATTATTTTTGATGGTTCGGCCGAATACTTTTCCAACACTTAACGCCTGCGCAAGCGGAAACGACACCAAGAAGCCAGCAAACATACCGCCCAGCACAACTACTACCGAAGGCGCATCAAAGAACCAATCTAGCTTACCACCAAGTGTTATGGACCATAAAATAAAACCAAAACCGAGAACCAATCCCAGTATAGTACTTATATCCAAATCGAACCCCTATTCCAACAGTTTCTTCCTGTAGTCAATTATTGCATCAATAACATATTCTACACCTTCATTTATAATGATTTTTCGCCCAGTTGTCAAGGTAATCATTGTATCTGGGGTGCTCTCGACAAACTCAATCAAGTCCGCATTAATGTACACGCTGTCACCCGCAAGCCTTGTAACCTTTACCACACAACCTCCTTACAACTATTTTCCTTTTGTTTCTTAATATCAAAAAAATCTTTATTTTTATTATTTTTTCGTTCTTTTTATTTTTATTATTACAAGCAAATTCAATATTTCATATTGCTTATTTACAATTTTGTCTAATAAGTTTCTGAAATTGCGAAAATAGCCTTGCTCCAAAGAACAAGGCTACCTCAATCTATCGTTTCATACTAACAAGTTCTTGAAGAACCTCATCACTGGTTGTAATAACTCTTGTATTCGCCTGTAGACCACGCTGTGTCAAAATCAAATCCGTAAACTGCGCACCCATATCCACATTACTCATCTCAAGCGCACCCGATAGGATTCCTCCGAAACTACCTGTCTGTGCAACACCGTATTTCGGAACACCAGAGTTTGGTGTCACTTCAAACAGGTTGTTACCAATTCTACTAAGACCAGCTGGGTTGTCGAAATCAGCCAGTGCAATCGTCTGAGTTACTTTTGTTTCACCATTGGTGTACTTTGAAATAACCTCACCTTTTAGAGAGATTTCAAACGCCTTAAGGACACCTGCAGCGATACCTTCCAGCTGAACACCTTTCACCTCAGACTCTTTTGCCACCTGAGTGAGAACGCGGTCTTCATAAGTGACAGCTCCTGCGGCATCTGTTTTTTTCGTTTGGAAGAACATTCCTCTATTAATGTCTAACGAAATGTCATCAGCACCTGGGATATTCATCTTAAGTACCGTAGAATGTGTAGCTCCTCCAGCGTCCACATACCCATCAGCATCTTGTGTAACGCCTGTCACCAAATCGACCACTTCACCGTTTTCATTAAACTTTACCCACATTTCAGGTAGTGGAGCTCCTCCTGATTGAATTGGTGTTTTCCCATCTTCATCCAATAGAACCATTTTTTTATACGAATATCTACCAGAAGTAATCGGATTTCCTGCCTCATCTTTTTTCCCATTTAATGGGTCATTAGCATCCAAAGGAGTTACCTTGTCTTTTGTGCTAATCGCCTCACCTTCAAATTTTACAAATATCTTGTGAACCGAACCAAGCGAATCATACACATCCACGTTTGTCGTATAATCTCCACCGTCTTTATTGAGGTTTCCCTTGACAATAATACGATCCGTCTGAGTAGCACTCTTTGTATCCGATTTGTTAATCTGAACCGGCTTCATATCTTTATCAAGGACTTTATAACCATCTGTTGTTACCAAGAAACCAAGCTCGTCCACTTGGAAGTTTCCTGCCACAGTGTAGTACTTACTCTGCGCATTGGCATCAGCAGATACGACAAAAAAACCATTTCCATCAATCATAAGGTGCTCAGGAACTTCTGTTCGCTGAACGGATCCCTTTGTGTGATTTACGGTAACGGTCGCCACAGTAGCACCTAGCCCAATCTGACTTGGGTTTGTACCACCGCGATTTTCCGTCGACGACGATGCACCTTTCACGGTCTGACTATATAAGTCTTGGAAACTCGTAATCGAGCCTTTATAACCAACGGTTAGAACGTTTGCAAGGTTATTTCCAATAACATCTAATCTCATTTGGTGTGCTTTTAGGGCTGATACGCCCGAAAACATTGATCTTACCATTTTTCCTCCATTTCTGGATGGATACAGCTGAATATCATCATTAGGATGCTATTCTAAGCGCCCTTGTAAGGTCCCGCTATACGATTACTGCTCCATCAATATTTGTAAATACATTTTCTTTTAGTTTATCACCCGATACCGCTGTGATAATTGTGTCATTCTTTGCGCTTGCGACGAACACTTTATCGTCCATCATAATAAGCGTTTGTTTGATTCCCTTTTGCTTTGCAAGTCCAATCCCTTTTTCGATTCTCGCCATTTCCTTGGAACTAAGCGATATATCTCTTGTGCTCAAACGGCTCGCTGCATGCTTTGAGAATTTAACTTTCCTAAGAACTTCTCCAAAGCTCTGCTCCGGCTGGTTAATCTTTGTGCTCGTCTTTGGAACACGATTTCTGCCAACTGCATTGGCACGTTTGGTTTTCGGGTCATTGGATAAACTCTGTAGTACACTTGCACTTTTTATAAAATCATTCATACGACCACCTATACACCTTGTGCTTCTTCTGTGCCCTCCGTGCTATCTGCTACACTATCTTCCGCTCCATCAGCACTTTCTCCTGTGTCACTTCCGTTAATCGCGTCTGCCACTTCGTCAGCATTTGGTTTTTTATTATCTGTCACAAAATAGGCATCTATTTTCTGATTAATGCGCTTTATTTCTTCTACCAAGTCTTTATTGTCTTTTGTTTCAACAATCCTTGAAAGATAGGAAACTTCTTTTGCCAACCCTTCTATCGTTTGTGAAGAAGTAAGTGACGCTTTCGCCATTTCTTCCATCTGACCCATTGCCGATAGCTGTGACATCTGATTTAGCATATCATTGTTGTTCATCGGACTCATTGGATCTTGGTTTTTCAGCTGTTCCAACATTAGTTTGAAGAACGCTTGTCCGTCCATTTTTTGAGACTTAATCCGCTCTTTGTTTTTCGGATCATCAGCAAGCTCACGTACTCGCTCACTCGACTCTTCCGAAACCGTTCCGCGAATTTTTTCTTCTTTCTTTTTCCCTTTGTCTCCAGTTTGACCATTAATCGCCGTGTTTGTGTTAGTGGTTGCTGGCGCACTTGCAGCTCCTGTTACTGCCATTTTGCCTCCTTTCTTCTTTCTATTCTAAACTTTCCTATTATAATATCGGCATTTTTTCGAATTATATAAATCCCTAACTAATTTACCGCTTACCGATTATTCAACCCCTTCGGATTCATCAATCATACGACCCATCTCTAGATCAAACTTTTTACCTTCTTCTTCCGTATCCCGTTGCCCGTTTTTGTTACCAGAATATTCTTCGCCACCTCTGTGACCATCTTCTGAAACGCTGACGTTGATTTCTTTCACAGAAACGCCTTTTTCCTCAAGTGCCTGTTTGAGTTCTACGATAGACGCCTCCAGCGCGTTTTTCACTTCTGAATTCTCCACTTTGATACTTGCAGACATTGTACCTTTGCTCATTTCCAGCTTCATCATCACCTTTCCAAGATGTTCTGGGGTAAGCTGTACCTCTAACGCCTTTCCACCTTTGAGGACTTTGATGTTTGCAGTAATTTTGTCTACCACTTGCTTCGCAATCGCTCTAGGTGCACCAGCTCTCATATTCTCATGATGTCGAACCGCTTCGCTTTTTTGATGACCCACATTCATGAGGTTGTTTTCTTTATTGGTATTCTTAGACTCTTTTTTCTTGGAATCACCTTTTAAATCATCCTTTTTAAGCTCGGTCTTAGATGCCGTTTTCGCTGTATCCTTTAGTGCCTTAGATTCTGCCTCAGTATCTTCAGGAAGCTCTTGTACCTCTTTGTTTTTCGGCGCTTCTTCTTGATTTTTTTGCTCCACACCTACCGCTTCCGTCAAATGAGAAATTTCTGTTTCACCCTCAGTCACAACCTTTTCATTGGATGCTAAATCAGGATTCTCTTGTAACTGGTTTTGCTGAATTTGTTCACTTTGTAAAGCTGGCTGACTTTGTGTGCTCTGTTCGCCTTGATCCACTTCTGATAATTCTGCTACAAATGACTTTTCACCATCTGCTTCTTCGCCCCCCTGCACGTCCATCTCCGCCAAAATATTCAAAACATCATCGGATTTCACTTGCTCTCTTTCGTTTCCCATCGCAAAATCAGTTCCTTCAATTTTTGGGGTGCTTTTTAACTTTACATCACCTGTCAAATAACTCGAATCCAAGGCTTCTTCTGGAATAACCGCCACCGTTTCAGCAGTTTCCACATCAAGTATATCGTAAGCTTCAGCATTTAGAGTTACAGTTTCTGAAACGCTGCTCTCTGTGCTCTGAACCTCTTCTACGGTAGCCTTCGCTTCTTCAACAACACTAGCCACTTCATCGGATTTCGATTCCTTCGACTCTTCTAAATTTTTCTGAGAATTTTTTGGACGAGAAACACTATTTCCATCCTCTACACTACTCTCTTTCGTGTTTTTCATTTCTTTTGATGGTTGAATGTTGTTCTCGTTTTTTTTAGAAGGATTACCCTTCGCTGGTGTTTTATCTGCACCAGACGACCTTGTCTGTTTTGACTTAGCGGCATAAAAGCCTTTTGACTTATGAAACTCTGATTTTTTAGATGCGCTGTGTCCGAGAATATCCCTGAAATCACTTGTAGGCGCTTTTGAAAGCGACATCGCTGGTTTTGTGGTAGGGCTTGGGATAATATCCCTTACTTCCATTGTACCTCCTTATTTCGGTAGGGCCAATCTCCTTGTTAATTCCGACGCTAACGTATCGTCCAAACCGGACAATATTTCAGCAAGCTTCTTCTGAGGATAACCTCTTAGAATCTCCGTCGCCAGATGAATATCTGAAATTTCGATATTATCACCATTATCTAGGTAATACACGCGATCAGGCCCCGGATTGATGCACATATCCTTGATAACACTGGCAACCTTGTGAGTGTCCATTTTTAAATAGACATCTCTAAGCTCAGTAATGTTATCGTCAAAATCACGGTAGACCTTTAGCGCTTTCAGAATATCCGATGTAATTTCATCCTTATCATTATCTTCCAGCTCTGCATTTTTAATTTTATTTACCATACCTATTGCCCGTTCATCATTATCCATATAAGATAACGCCAGTCCAGCGACTCTCGGGCCTAAATTTCGAAGAATAATCACTTTATCATCATCGTTATATTTTTCTAAATTTTTCGCAATGACAGACCCGCGTTCTTTCTTCATTAATCCCGCAATCTGTTCAAGTTCACGATTGTGTAGCTGATACTCGTCGTACTCCGCCTTTAGTTTCACCGATTTTTCTTCTGAAAGCATTGCAAAAATTTTGTTTTTATTGTCGTTGCTCATCCTATAGATGATTTTCATCGCACGCTCTTCTTCCATTAAATCTATATACGACGCAGCGAGTTCAATGCCACCTAACTCCATACAGACAATTTCTAATTCCTCTACCGCACTGTCGATAGAAAGCGCATTTAAATAGTCTGTAAAGCGCTGAAGCTCTCCCTGTTTATCGCTTTCCAGCTCATTCATCACACCTTCCAGCAAATCATCACTCTCGCCGTCACGCCTCATTTTATCCAAGAGTTCACTCACTCTATTGGGATTTAAACGCATCAATTCTTTGACCAAGTCGTCATAAACTCTTCGATCTTCCGATTTAATAAATTTGAGCTTATCCATAATACGCTCATCATCTAGTTTAATAAGGGATTTCGCAACTTTTCGAACATCTTCAAGCTCATCTCTACGCGTCGGCATAGCTTCAAATTTTTCACCCAAAGAACCAGGGAGACTGGATAAATACGAATTGGCAAATAGCTGAAAATCATGACTCAACATGTACATTCCAATTAACACCAAAATCGGCGTCAAAATAATAATCAACAAAACAACCAGACAGCCTATCCCACCTGATTTTTTCTTTTTTGGCGACTTTTCTTTTTTTGGAGTCGCTTCCGGAGCTTCTATCTTTTCTACCTTTTCTTCTGCCATAATATCCTCTATTTTTAAGTACTCACCAGCACAACCGTACTACTCTAGTGTAAGTAGCACTGTTTTCAAAATTCCACTCTTACCGCCTAATTTATTTCTTTTTTCTGAGAACTTTTGTAGTTTACAATTTCCTCTGTTACTTTTTTTTCGGACTGTTCAAACTCTTCCATATAATTCGCAAAAGCATTTTCTTTGAGTTTGTCCATAATTTTTCGATCCTTCATCGCCGCGACCAATTTTTGTTTCTGCAAGGCAATTTCTTCTTCTTTTTCTAGTTTACACTGCTCAATCTCTTTTCGTTTTTTTCTCAAATGGTCAATCCCATCCGATAGACGCCTGATTTCACTAATTGTCACACCTTGTTTCGCAAGCTGCTTACTTTCTTCTTCAAATGTATGAAGACGCGATTCGTTTTTTTCAAGTTCAAGCGTAATCATTTCAAGCTCAGAAACCATAATACCAAGCTCTTTCGACACCTGCTCTTCCTTGTCGATTTTCATCTTCAAAAGCGATTCAAAACGAAACTTAAATTTTTTCATACATTCTCTCTCTATCTATTAATTTAAACCTCCATGAGTTTCGAAAAACAATTTAGTACTCTCAAACACAAACAGGTTATAAATTAAAATATTATTAATTCACAATTTCCGCGAGCGTCGCCATACTTTCTTCAATATACTCCATATCCGTCGTTTTCTGCCTTAAAAAATCCGTAAATAGCTGGTGTTTTTCAATGGCAAGATCAATATTCGGATTCGTTCCCTGTTGATAAGCACCAATATTAATCAAATCTTCCGATGAATTATAATTCGCCATAATTTCTTTGAATTTCACGACATTCGCAAGATGCTCCTTGGTCACAATATTAGGCATAACCCTTGATGCACTATCCATAATATCAATCGCTGGGTAATGTCCTTTACGTGCCAAACTACGCGTTAGCATAATATGACCATCCAAGATACCTCTGGCGGCATCCGAAATCGGCTCGTTAAAATCATCACCATCTACCAAAACAGTATAAAGCCCCGTAATAGAACCTTTTTCAGCACTTCCCGCTCGCTCCAAAAGTTTCGGCAAAATCGCAAAAACCGACGGTGGGTATCCTCTCGTCACTGGTGGCTCACCAGTCGCAAGTCCTATTTCACGCTGTGCCATGGAAAAACGCGTCACAGAGTCCATCATAAGCACAACATCTTTTCCTAAATCTCTGAAATACTCCGCAATACTCGTCGCAACCAATGCTGCACGAACCCTTACAAGAGCAGGTTTGTCGGATGTTGCAACCACTACAACCGATCGTCTAAGCCCTGCTTCTCCAAGATCGTTTTCAATAAACTCACGAACCTCTCTACCCCTCTCGCCGACAAGCGCGATGACATTGACATCCGCCGCCGTATTTCGGGCAATCATACCAAGCAAAGTGGATTTTCCAACACCAGACCCAGCAAAAATACCAACCCGCTGCCCCTTGCCAATAGTTAAGAGCGCATCAATCGCTTTCACGCCAAGCGGCATCGGCTCTTTTATCCGCTGTCTGAGAAGTGGATTTGGCGGATCATTGTTCACCTGATACCGTTTTTCAGGAAGAACTCTCGGTTTTCCGTCCATGGGATTGCCTAGTCCATCGACCACTCTACCTAGAAGTTCTGTAGATGCATCCACCCGAAACTGATGTCCCAATGCAACAACACGCGAACCTGGTCCGATTCCGTTCATATCCCCAAGCGGCATCAGCAAAACCTTATCGCCGTTAAAGCCAACAACCTCTGTAAGTGCCACATCGTTATTTCTCACAGAGTGAATACGGCACACTTCTCCGATTTCAACAATGGGACCTGTCGATTCAATCATCAGTCCCACCACTTTGCTAACGGTTCCCGAAAACTCTAGCAAATTTTCTTCTTGTATTGCTTTTTTGTACTTAGCAAACATCAAACGGTATCCTCGGGTGCTATTTCATTGTTCAAAACCTCTTGTAAAACGTCATCGCTTTCATCACTGACAGCGTCAGACACGTCGCTATGTCCTTCCAAATCTAGAAATTGCTGTTCTTCTTCAATATACGGAATGGAAGGCACCACGTCCTCTTCAATCATTAAATGATGAAACGCCTCCGACAAATTATGCAACTGATGATCAATGCTGGCATCAATCGTTCCGTTATCTGTTTCAATAACACATTGCCCCTTTGACAAAGACATATCTTCTTTAATTTCTATTTCGTCAATTTTATCACCACTCATAATCAAACGCGGTTTTGCGTGTTCCGCTTGTTTTCGATCATCTGGCGATATTCTAAGTGTTATTTTTTGAGATTTCGTAATTCTTTGAACAGCATTTTTTATCAATTTTTCAATATAATCTTCATCGTGTTTGGTTTTTTCACCAAGGATTTTTTCCACTGAATCAAGAACCAAATCAATCATCTGCCGTTCCGATTCCATATACAGCGAATTTTTTTCAGAAAGCAAATTGTTTTTTATTACCAAAAGCTCCTGCAGTTCTTGCTCTAATATTCTTTCATACTCCGCTTCTGCCTGAATAGCCCCCTCTTGGTAACCCTCTTCCCTCGCTTTTTGGCGAATTTTTTCAGCGTCATCATACGCCTCTACAATAATGGATTCTGCACTTTGTTTCGCATTATCAATGATATGTTTTGATTCTGCGTGCGCATCGTCAAGCACCCGCTCAATATCCTGCTGATGAACCGCCAC
>PDWI01003537.1_pt1 | contig 21953 bp, 17 predicted proteins | sample 1430891 | NCBI WGS metagenome assembly PDWI01 (sample SAMN01162508, study PRJNA174530) | Oral metagenome, whole genome shotgun sequencing project. | biome: Marine environment; feature: Marine mammal; material: Swab sample of the gingival sulcus; isolation source: swab sample of gingival sulcus... | reverse complement strand
GGCAGGATCGTTAACTGGTTGTAAGGCAACCACAACTTTGTTAGCTCAGTGAGATCCCCAATTTCTGGGGGCAGAGCTGTTAATTGGTTGCCATGCAAGTTCAAGTATGTCAGATTAGTGAGATCCCCAATTCCTGCTGGTATCATCGTTAAACCATCTTGCTCCAGATTTAATTCATCGACCCCACCACCAGAACAATAGACTCCCGACCAATCACAAGGGGAACTGCCAGCAGCCAACCAACCGTTAAGAGAAGCATCCGGGTTAGCGTTGTAAATTGCTACTAATGCTTCACATTCAGTTGGGGGTATTGCCGATTGTGCGGCGCAATCATAAGTTGACTGCATATAAGTCAACTCCGTTGGTGAAGCGTTAAGGGGGGTGGAAGATATGGATAAAATAATTAGCCACAGGGCAACAAACGTGGCAGTTAGCAAGGTTGTGGTTAAAAAGCGCTTTTGTAACATCAATATAGCTCCTCATTCTGGTTTGAATGTTCAGGTAATGAGCCAGCATCAAACCAGGAAAAACCACGACAAAAAACAATAGCGTCGTGGCCACACCTATAAAACCACCTTAAACTGTTGTTTTTATTAGCACCTCCGGATTATTCACAGGGATTTTTAGTTAAATTGGTAACCATCGTATTAACGAAGCTAAATATTATCCTTGATTGTAGCATATTTGAGCCACATACCTGGCTCAATGTTTACGGAGAAGTTGTTTGTGTGCCCAACTAGGCATCAAAACGGCCGATCCTTCCGCTGTGGGGAACGGCCGGCCGCTAAAGAGATGTCTAAATTAGAAATAAGTTTGCCCTTAAACCCGCTAGACTTGCCTATTAGCCAGCTAAAAACTTTTGATTTGATCTCTATGCCACCATGTAGCCTATTGGATTACATTACACTTACCAGCAAATGGTGGGTAGCAAACATAGGCGGGGGGAAGGTTTACTTCCCTGTCGGTTTAGCTTACCCTTTCCCAAGGGAGGCAACATGACTGTATTGGAGTTTAGAAGGATTCAGTTGTCAGTTGTAAAGGAATGATAAATTCAATGAGTTTGGCAGAATGTTGTACAATTTACTTAATCAAGAGACTATCTTAAAATTGGGATTTGGTTCGGAAACTACAATCTTATTTGATTTAGCTTTTTGTTTTCCAATTTATGTCATTTTTGCCAGACCCCAGTTCATGAGTACAATGAGAATTTACTAGTTCTTGTTTAACCACTACCCAGAATTTTTACGTTTTCAGCTAACGATACTCATTTTCTAGGAGGACACGATGCTTGTTGTTATTAGTGATTTGCATTTTGTGGATGGTACTTCTGGTAATCACAATTTGCCGCCTAGAGCTTTTGAGTCAGTTTTCATGTCTAGCATTGTCGGATTAGCCCAGAAAAACAAAGCGACTGAACTGAAACTCTTACTGCTCGGTGACATACCTGACCTCATCCGTTCCACCCAATGGTTTGAGGAAGCACCGGAAAACCGTCTGTGGGGTGAAAATGGGTTAGCGGACGTGCCCCATCCTCAGCCTAATAGTGTGGTAGAAGAGCGATGCTTCAAAATTTTAGGGCGATTCCCAGAGTCGAAAAAACGGGAAGATGTGCCAGAAAATACGATACTTTATCAAAATTGGGATACGTTCCTCTTTTTCAGGAACTTCCACAAGCATTTACAAAAAACGGCGGCAGAAGAATATGGTATTGCAGACTTTTCAATTCCTGTAGAAATTATTTATGTGGTGGGCAATCATGATAGACCTATCAACCTGTATCCTGCTTTACGTGATGAATTTCAAAAGCAGTTGGGTCTGGCTGTTTCGCCTACCACTGTGGATGGCGATGTGGATGGCGAATGGTGGTACAAATATGAATATTTGGACGAGGCGTATGGTGTGTTTGCCCGTCATGGACATCAATTTGATGTGTACAACTACAATGGCACAGAGGCTTACACACGCGAAGACCATTTACAAGTGCCTATCGGTGATGTCGTGGCCACCGAGATCGCAGTCAAACTTGTGGTTGTTCTAAAAAGTTTGCAGGAAACCTACCCGGAAATCACAGATGAACTGGTGGAAGCGATGCAAAATGTGGACAATGTACGTCCCTTGGGTCGTCTGATGGAGTGGTTTTATTCCAAAATGAGGGAGCAGGATGACGAACGCATCCGGGAGGCGATGGACAAGACGATTGATACTGTGATCAAAACCTTTTTTGACATTGAGTTTGTGCAAAATTGGGAAAATCCAAACACGCATGTGGATGAACTTATTCGAGCAGCTTCAGGCAAACCATTCCAAAAAGTGCTTGATTTTGTGTTGGATTACACGGATGCCAACCGCTTGATAGAGCTTTTATTGCCCATGCTAGAGAGAGACATGCAGGAAGGCGGCCTTGATGATTGCATGGAAGGTGCTTATCACGAGGAGGTTTGGCGGGAGGCGGGCAGCCAGGTTCACTACGTGCTTTATGGCCATACCCACAAGCCACTGCTGAAACCGCTTGACTGTGTGGAGGGACGAGAGGTCATTTACCTCAACACTGGCACCTGGCGTGAACGGTTGCAACGCACAATTTCGCTGGACAAAACAGCGAATTTTGTCGGTTTGAAACAAATGACGTATCTGGTTTTTTATAATGAAAATGAGGACAAGAGGAATAAAAAGCTAGGCACGATTGGTTTTGACAGTTGGACGGGAAGTCAACAAAAGCAGTATGCTAAGGCAAAGGGGAAAGGTGGTCAAAGTCAGGGCTTAGAATCTAAGATTACGGCGCGTTCGTAATGCTTTTGTGGCGGGGGGTCATTTATCTAATTCGGCGATAGCGGCACGACCGACCATCTCCAGGGCTGTGTCGCCGGAGGGGGGCTGCATGGAGCCTGCGCGTACGTCGCGGAAGTAGCGCTCAAGGGGCAGGGCTTTGGTGATACTGGTGCCTCCTGCGATTCTGAGTGCTTTGTCGGTGACTTTATTGGCTGTTTCTGTGACTATGGATTTGGCTGCGGCAATGCGTGGTAAGAAAGCTTGTCTATCTTTGTTGTTACCTGTCCATTCGCCAGCCACATCAAACAAAAGAGATTGAGCAGCTTGCAGAGCAATGTCGATTTCGCCGATTTGACGTTGAATTTTGGGGAGGGTGGCAATCGGTTTGCCCAGGGCGGAGGGAACTCGTTCTAAGGCAAATTGGATGACAGTGTTTCGGGCTGCAACGGCCGTTCCCATGTAGATACTGGCCATAATTAAAGGAAACCACACGTTGGGCTGCGGGTTTGGGGAGTCAATGAGATTTTCCAGCGGCACTACTACATCTGTCAGGGTGAGATTGTGGCTGTCACTGACGCGTAAGCTTAACGCCTCTTTCCAGGTATGCTGCCAAACCATGCCCGGCGTATCTTTCTCTACTAATAAGATGCCAATGCTGCTGCCAACTGTGGCATAGATGAGTAAGTGGGTGAGATGTTCGCCTCCAGTTACCCAGGTTTTACGCCCGTTAATCACCCAACCCGACCCATCGTCTGTGGGTTTGGCTGTTGTGGCGGGCAAGCCACCCCGCGATGGGCTGCCCATGGCAGGTTCGCTGGCTGCAGAATTGATGAGCGCCCCTTGGGCGGCGGCGGTACACAATGCTTCGTAGGCATCAGAACGCCAATTTGTTGATTCTCGTTGCAAGCCAAACAGTTGGATGGGCATACCGGCCACCATGGCGGTGGAGGCACTTCCCTGTGCTAGCTGCACTTGAGCAGCAACGCAATCTAACAGGGAATAACCATGTCCGCCGAACTGTTTGGGCACGCTTAATGCTGTGTAGCCTGTTTCTTGCAGCAAACGCACGTCTTCTACCGGTAAAGCTGCTAATTTATCAGCTTGTTCGGCTCGTGGTGCGATCTCTTTGGCGATGGTTTGAGCCAGGGAAACGGCCGTTTCGTTTGGAAGCATCTGTTTTCCTCAACTATTTGAATGCATTTCAAGGTGCATTGTATCATTAAACAAAGAAGTCGGGAACTGTGGAGAATACAAAAAAATGACAAAAGATTGTATCATTAGTGCGCATCTATCAATACGTGACGGAATTGATGGGTGGGCTGCAAGTGACCGTTCCCCAGGAAACGGGGATTTGTTTTTAGATGGTTACTTAGCGTTCTAAATGGTGACGACACCGGCGCGACCTGCGGCAGACGTAGTTCTTGTTTTGCGGTGTCGTGACCTGAAAAATCTATATTTCTGGGGGAAATATGACGAAATTACATAAACGTAAGCGATTAGAGGCGGTCATTGCTGGTGAAAAACCAGATCGGGTTCCGGTAGCCCTGTGGCGCCATTGGCCGGGAGATGACCAGGATGCGGCTGCACTTGCTGCTGCCCATCTGCGATGGCAAAAAGAATATGATTGGGATTTGCTCAAGGTGGGACCTGCTAGCAGTTATTCGGTAGATGACTGGGGGGTGGAGACTGCCTGGGTCGGTCATATCGAAGGCACTCGTGAATATCGCAAACGGGTGATTCAACAACCGGAAGATTGGGAGAAGCTGACACCGCTTGATCCCTATAAAGGTATGTTGAGCAAACAACTGGAAGCGCTGCGTCTGATTGGAGAGCAGGTTGGCGAGACAGTGCCGTTTGTGGCTACTATTTTCTCCCCGTTGTCGCAAGCGAAACATTTGGCGGATAATCCTGTGATGCTCAGTCACATGCGCAGCCATCCTGATTTGTTTAAGCAGGGACTTGAAACGATTACGGAAAGTACCCTGCGCTTTATTGAAGCGGCTAAGAAAACGGGTATTAGCGGCATTTTTTATGCGGTGCAGCATGCCCGTTATCCTTTGTTGAGCCGAGCAGAGTTTGTGGAAAACGGCCGTTCTTATGATTTGCGCGTGCTGGAGGCTGTAGACGACTTGTGGTGCAACATGGTACACATCCACAGCACTGATGTCATGTTTGATTTAGCGGCAGATTACCCGGCTCAGTTGATCAACTGGCATGACCGGGAAACGGGAATTAGCCTGGAAACCGGCTTGACCCAAATTTCAGGAGCAGCTAGTGGGGGTGTCGATCATTGGACGCTGCATCAAGAAAACCCGGCAAACACGTTGGCAGAGGCTAAAGATGCCATTGCCCAAACGCAAGGAACCCGGCTGTTATTGGGGACTGGATGTGTGGTCATGGTGACAACGCCTACCAGGAATATTCGAGCCTTGCGAGAAATGGTACTTTTGGTTTCTTAAACTTTTTAGGCAAACCCGTTATACTGATTTTTAATTCTTCTCAATTTGGAGTGTACGACATGGGAAAACTGGTGTTGGTGGTTGATGATGAAGATTTGACACGTCAGATGATTTCTATGTTTTTGTCTTTGGATGGCCTGGAAACCATTGAAGCGGAAAATGGCATAGAAGCGCTTGAGCAAGTAGCACGTTATCATCCTGATGCCATTATTTTAGATGTAATGATGCCGGAGATGGATGGCATTACTGTTTGTGAGAAATTGCGGGCAAACTCGGGAACCGCTGCTATTCCTGTTTTGATGTTGAGTGGACGCTCTCAACCAGATGCGGTAGAAGAGGGGCTGGCTGTGGGGGCTGATGTGTATATGAAAAAACCAATGGACCCCCAAGAGATGTTGGTTGTTCTGAAAGAACTTATGGGGAAACGAGCCACGGTTGATGCGTCATAAAAAAACTGACGCAAGCTGCTGCCTGGTGGGCGACTTTGTGTGCAGCCATGAATAGGTGACGGTATTGATGGCGGCGCTTGAAGTGACCTGACTATCTGTAAAAAGGGAAGTTGTTGCTAGATGGTCATTTTGGTTTAACTAATGTTTTAATTCTTCACGAACTTTTTCATCTGTTTCGTAGTTCAGGGCATGGGCAACGGCCGTTTTGGCTGCATCAGTTCCAATTTGGTGCAATGCCCAGGCGGCATGCCCTCGAATGAGTGGCTCTGGGTCTGAAAGCAGGGTGACTAGAGTGGGAACGGCCGTTTCCTTGCCCCAATTCCCCGCCGCCACACAAGCATTCCTCACTAACCGCCTCCGCTTGATGCGTTTGATGGGACTGTGGGCAAATCGAGCGGCAAACTCTTTTTCATCCAAAGTCAAAATGTCTAACAAACGAGGCGCAACATGATCCCAATTTTGGGGGTCTAGCAGCCAATCTTCTGGGTAAAATCCCGCTTCATGCGTGGTTTGCGCAAAGCGATTGAAGGGACATACTTCCTGGCATACATCACAGCCGTAAATCCAGTTTCTCATTAAAGGTCTTAATTCGCGGGGTATCCAATCTTTAAGTTCAATGGTGAGGTAGGAAATACAACGCTGGGCATCTAGCACGTATGGCGCGGGGAAAGCGCCAGTCGGGCAATCATCCTGACAGCGTTGGCAGCTGCCACAAGAGGGCATGGATAATTGACGCTTAACGGTTGACGATTGATAATTATTTGCCAGCGGTAGGGTGGTTAGGATTTCGCCGAGGAAGAAGAAGGAGCCGTGCCGGGGGTTGATCAACATGGTATTTTTGCCAGTGAACCCGAAAACGGCCGTTTCGCCATGATCTCGTTCTAAAATAGCCCCCGTGTCTACATACACCCGACTGTCTACTGTTTCATCGGTTTGGGCTTGCAGCCAGGTAGCGATTTCTTTCAGCCGTGGCGTCATCACGTCGTGGTAATCCAGGCTCCACGCATAATTGGAAATGCGTCCCCGACCAGGGTCTTGGGCGATGTGAGCGGGCAATTTGCCTGGAAAATAGTTAAGTCCCACACAAATAATGGTTTGCACACCTGGCAAAATTAAATTCAAATCTTGCCGCCGACTGATACGGTCTGGACGAGCCAGATACCCCATTTTGCCGTGTCGTTCCTGAGCCACCCACACTAAGTATGCCTCTAACCGCCGCGCCGGTTGAGCTGGCACCATGCCAAAAAAGTTAAACCCAAGCTCACGAACCTTTTTTTCTAGCTGGTGTATCAATTCATCGTTCATCATTCAACATTTATACCTTCTCTTCAGGGATTCTATCACGTCCTTCGCTTCTCCTGAATTGTGGTATAATCGCGGCGACATCATGCAGCACATTTCTTAGGAGGAAAACTTCCATGAGTGAATCACAAGTAACCATTTCGGTTGATCCCGGCTCTGCAGCTTATACGGTGACTGTAGCTGGCCGTGTTGATAGTTCTAATGCCAATGAATTAGACGAAACGTTGTCACAGTTGATCGAAGATAAAATCACAAAGCTTGTTTTGGAGTTAACCGGTGTCACTTATATGAGTAGTGCTGGTTTACGGGCTATCGTATCTGCTTTACGAGCCTCAAAGAAGAAGCGTGGCGATGTGCGTATTGCAGCACCGTCTGAACGAGTGGCGGAGGTGTTTGCTTTAGCAGGCTTGAATCCTCTTTTTGAGACCTATGATGACGTGGAAACGGCCGTTAACAGTTTCGAGTAGTGTAAATGCGCATCCATAAACAGGTGGCAGAATTGATGGATGCGCTTCGAGTGACCATTACCCCTTTACCCCCGAAAAACGGGGAGTAGTTTTTAGATGGTTATTAAGCATTCAGTTTCTCAAAATCTGACAGGTCTAACAGTTGTTTGAAAACAGTTGAGGGCAAAGCTCTTTTTGTCCTCAATATTTGATTGGGTGAGATTGGAGATTTGAGATGCGGCATATCCGCGTTCTCCAATCTCCAATTTTTGATTTTTATGAGCGACAAGCACGTCCTCAAAATATCAGGTCGTTACGATCACATTTGGCGGGTCTGTGAGTTTGTGTCTGCTGGTGCCCAGGAAGCTGGCCTGGATGAAGAGTTCATCTTTAAGGTTGAGTTGGCCTGTGATGAAGCTTGCACCAATATCATCGAACATGCTTATGGAGCAGAAGGTGTGGGAGATATTGTAGTAACGTGGGAAGCCGCCCCAGATGCTTTTACCGTCACATTGCATGATCATGGCTGCACTTTTGATCCTGAAAATGTCCCAGACCCTGTATTCATTAAACCTGATAGCACACTTAACCTAGATGAGCTGAAAGTTGGCGGATTGGGCATTCATTTTATGCGCAATTTGATGGATGAGATCCGTTATCAGTTTGATGAGAAGCAAGGTAATACTTTGATCATGGTGAAGTATATTGAGTCACGCCCATGAATGAACGACAAAATATCTGGCAAGAACAATATCCATTGGGAATCTGGTTGGTTGGTGTGCACGGCCGTTTAGACCAAGGTTTGACGCCCCAACTCAATGAAGTTTTGACAGCCTTGTTGGATAACGGCCGTTATCGCCTCATGCTCGATTTAAGTGATGTATCCTACATCAATAGTGGCGGCTTGCGCTGCCTCGTTAGCGCCTGGCGACAGGCGCGGTCAGAAAATGGTGATGTTGTTCTGTTTGGTCTTAACGAACGTATCCTTGAAGTCTTTACTATGGTTGGGTTTGATAAAGTATTCCACATTGTAGACACAAGTTTGCAGGCAGAGGCAATTTTTGAATAATTTGCCAGGCCAATATCTTTTATGCCATGTCTAGTATCATCTTACAGGTAATTGGCGGCTTTTCATTGCCGTCTTTATACATGTTTGTGCTAACGATGGCGATGACATTTATCATTCTCATCGCCATTCTTCGTTATCGCTCAGGACAAGCGTTGAGGCAGCGGGTGGCGGAGTTAGAAGCCTTGAGCGAAGCGGGGCGTGTCCTGGTTGGCGCAGAACTAGACCTTGTGAGTTTGTGTGAACTCATTGCGCGTGAATGTGGTCAGGTTATTGACAATCGCACATTTCAAATTGGGTTGCTAGACGGGAATTTTTACGACATTGTCTTTTGGACGGTTGATGGCGTTCCTCAAGAGATTCCACGCACCTTTGACCTTACGGATGACAGCGGCATTATCGGCTGGGTTCGCCAAAGCCGAAAACCTTTGTTAGTGCGTGATTTTTTGGAGGAAGCTGAGACGCTGCCAGCCAGTCCTCGGTATGTCAGTGACGACCCGCCGCGATCTGCAATTTTTATCCCTCTCATCAGCGGCGAGTCTGTTATTGGGGCGGTGGCTGCCCAAAGTGGAGAGCCCGCACATTTTTCTGAAGAGGATATGCGTCGCCTGATGATATTGGCTAATCAAGCGGCGGCCGCCATTGCTAATGGACGCATGTTTGAGCAAGAGCGGCAGCGTTCAGCGCAATTGGAACTTGTAGGCCGTATTGCCAAAAATGTATCAGGCACGGTTGATTTGCGGGATGTGTTTGAAATTGTGGTAGAGGAAATTCAAGATGCCTTTGATTTTCATATGGTCAACGTTTTCAGTCTGGATGTGCTGACTGGGGAACTGGTGCTTAAAGCGAGTGGGGGGCAGGAGGCGCTACCAGAATATGTGCGCTTGCAACCGGGACAAGGTTTGATCGGCAGTGCGTTGTCGCAGCAAGTGACCATTGTGGCTAATGATGTTGCTGAAGATCCCCGTTACCAGGAATCTGCAAATGATGAGTTTGCCATGCCGCATACCCAGGCAGAAATTGCAATTCCCATGATCGCAGACAGCGAAGTTATTGGCGTATTGGATGTGCAAAGTCCTTATCTCAATGCTTTCACACAAACGGAGAAGACGGTTTTGGAGGCTTTAGCAGCTGAAATTGCCGTGGCGATTGCCCGAGGTAAACAACTGGCATGGCAGCGAGAACAAGCGTGGCTAACAGCTGCGCAGTTACAGGTGGCTGAAACGGTTGGCCGAGGGCGCAGCCTTGAGGATATTGTCACGGCCGTTTCCCGCCTGACGCCGATGCTGTTGGGCTTGGATTTCTGTGCTATTTTGTTGTGGGATCAAGATAGGCAAGTTTACAAGGGGGTAGAAGTGTTTGGCGCATCCCCCAGTTTTACCAGGCGTTTTGCTGAAGTGCGGCTGGCTGTTGGTGATTGGGGGGCTTTGGATGCGGTGCATGTTGGTCGTGAGATGGTGTGCACCCAGAAAAAACCGCCTTGGGGGCCTTACTTGCCCCAGAAAAGGCAGCTGGATGGCGCCTTAGAACTGCATCCCATCGATACTGAAAATGAGATGTTGGGTGTCATGATCATTGATGAGTTGGCGACTACAGAGAAGCGTGCCCAATTTTCTCGACGGGAGGAGCTGCTGCAAAATATTTTAGACCAATCGGCGCGTGCTATTGAAAGTGCCAGTTTGCGTATCGCTCAGCAGGAGGAAGCCTGGGTGAATGCGGCGCTTTTGCAGACGGCTGAAGTTGTCAATAGTTTGTTTCACTTGAATGAGATTCTGGATACGATTGTGCGTTTGGTGCCGATGTTGGTTGGTGTGCCATCTGCCATTGTCTTGATTCGGGATGATGTGCGCGAAATTTTCAGGCCAGGGCCTAGTTTTGGCATTACTGAAATGGGACGTGGCTTGTTAAGTTCTTTGGCGCTTGAAGAAGCGGAGGTGATGAATACCAACAGGCAGCTAGCTGATACGGGCACGCCTAATCCTAATTATTATGCTTTTAAACCGCCTTCCTGGTTGAGCCAAGTGATGCGGGCTTCACAGGCGTATTTTTTCCCGCTCAATGCTCGTGGCAAGTTGGTGGGGGCTTTGGTTGTTGGCCTGACTGAGGAGGCGGAGCAAACGTTGTCTCTGCGTTGGATCAATATTCTCAATGGCATTGCCCATCAAGCGGCAACGGCCGTTGTCAATGATCACCTATACAAAGAGACAGCCGAGCGTGATAAATTGGCGCAAGAACTCAAGCTTGCTCATGAAATCCAGGCCAGCCTCATACCGAATGGGCGCCCAGCTATTCCCCAATGCAGTGTGGCTTGTTACTGGGCAGCTGCGCGACAGGTGAGCGGTGATTTCTATGATTTCATTCCTTTATCGGATGGCCGGTGGGGGATTGTGATTGCTGATGTGGCAGATAAAGGTGTGCCTGCTGCTTTGTTTATGGCGTTGAGCCGTACTGTGATTCGCACGGTGGCGCTCAACCGCTCAGATCCGGCAGAGGTGTTGATGCGCACTAATCAAATCTTGGATACGGATTCGCAATCGGATCTCTTTGTGACGGTGTTTTATGCGATTTGGCATCCAGAAACTCAGATGCTAACTTATGCCAATGGTGGTCATAATCCACCCATTTTGTTGAAGGAAAACGGCCGTTCTCTTTTGCTAACTGGTGAAGGGATGGCTCTGGGTGTGATCCCTGAGATTTTCGTGGCAAAAAATACAGTTCAGATCGCTTCTGGCGACACGATTATTTTTTACACTGATGGTGTTACAGAGGCGATGAATGAAGATTTTGATGAATTTGGCATGGAGCGTTTGTATCTCACGGTACGCGCCCATAGACACCAAGATGTTTCTCAAATTGTGTCTGCTATCACAGACGCCGTGAATGCTCATGCAGGTGATACGGCTCAGTTTGACGATATGACCCTGGTTGTGATGAAAGATGAGGCAACATAGAGTAATTGGTTAACTATTTGATAGTCTTTCAGCGCAAAAATGGTTAAGATTGTTTAGACTTTTTAAATGAATTCATGTGATTTTGTGGTAAATACTCGAAGCTAATTATGATTCCAGAAAAAATCGGACGTTATCAAATTGAAAGTGAACTTGGGCGGGGGGGTATGGCTACTGTGTATAAAGCGTATGACCCGCGCTTTGAAAGACGGGTGGCCATTAAGGTGTTGCCCCGTGAGTTTATGCATGACCCGGAGTTTCAGGCGCGGTTTAATCGTGAAGCGAAGACGATTGCGGCTTTAGAACATCCGGCGATTGTGCCTGTATATGATTATGGCGAGGATGATGGGCTCATCTACCTGGTGATGCGTTATATGCCGGGTGGTTCCCTGGCAGATAAGCTGGAAAATGGCCCTTTTTCCATTGAGGAATCTGCTAAGATTTTGCAGCGACTTGGTTCTGCTTTGGATAGAGCGCATAGCCAAAACATTATTCACCGGGATTTGAAGCCAGGAAATGTGCTGTTTGATCAATATGGGAATGCTTATTTGGCCGACTTTGGCATTGTGCGTGTCGCGGATTCGAACTCAAACTTAACTGCCAGTGGCAGTTTGGTAGGCACACCCATGTATATGAGCCCAGAGCAGGTATATGGCGACAAGGAGCTAGACGGCCGTTCTGATATCTACGCCCTCGGTATTATCCTCTTCCAAATGCTGACAGGCCATCTGCCATATGAAGCGGATACACCAGCTAAGCTCATGATGAAACATGTGCTGGATCCTGTGCCAGATATCTTGGCTCAACGACCGGATCTGCCCCCGCAAGCTGAACAAGTGGTGAGCAAAGCCATGGCCAAGGAACCTAAGGATCGGTTTGAGACGGCCTCCGATTTTTCTTCAGCATTGTCAACGCTTACCAGCGAAACGGCCGTTTCCGATGGTTTGCGCCAGCAATTAACCTCGATGCATGCTGACACCCTCTTGGCAGAAGAGGATTTAGTTGATACACCTGTGGATCAAGCGCCTGCTAGTTTAGCTCATGAGGTGTTTGAGGATTTTGAGGCATCTTTAGCGGCCGAAAAATCTGTGGATATAAAGGCGTCTGCTTCGAAGCGGAAAAGTTTTATTTGGGTTTGGACAGTGCTTATCGGTTTAGTTGCCTCTTGTATCTCGATTTGCGTCGTCGCTTTCTTCATGATAGGTCAGGCAGAGGATAATGATTGGTTTGATATTAGCAAAATAGGCATTGATGAACCAGTGATGCCAACCATCATCAGCTTCCCCATTCTCGATCCAGACGAAGCTGCTGCTGCCACCTTAGAGGCAGAATTAGTGCAAACGCGGGAACAGGCAGCCCTCGCTGCTACTCAGGATGCCACCTTAAATCCCAACGAAGTGACACCTGACGCTGTCGCGGATTCTGCAGAAGCGACCCGGAATAGCTTGCTGATGACACGCAATGCGGTTACCGATGGGCAGCCCGAAGAGACAACTGATTTGACGGAGGCAGATGTTTCAGCTACCAGAGTTGCTGTTGCAGAGATGCGTGACGAAACTGCGTCAGAATTCCCCGTTCCTGCTGTGTTTGGCCCGGCTAATGGCGGGTTGACCTATTCCAATGACAACGTTGTTGAGGCGGTGTACGCAGGTGTGAATTTGAGCAATTTTGTGGCTCAGGTTGATATGGTGAATCCACATTCCCTGGCAGAGGATGGTTGGGATTTTGGTTTCATTTTCCGCCAGGTAGGTGCGGATGAAGAACTGCGCTTGGTGGTGCGTTCAGATGGTTTTTGGAGCCTGAATCAGCGCAGGGCAGGCAGAGACAATATTTATCAAGAAGGAACTGCTAACCTTGAGTATTTGAATCTGGAAACAGGTGATAGCAATCGCCTCACCTTGGCTGCTTTTGACGATCTCGGACTGTTTTTCTTAAACGGGAATCTCATTTCTAGTTTGGATTTATCTGTTAATGGCAATTTTGGTGATATTGGTTTGGGTACTGACTTTTATGCCCATAACAAACAGGCTGGCCAAATAACGGTCTATGAGAATTTTACCGTTTGGCCTTTTGTGCCAGAGTTTGGTCCGCATGATGGAGAATTAGAGCTGTTAGATGATAGTTTCATTCGTATGCATGCGGCCGGTGTGCAGCTGAAAAACTTTGTTGCTGAAGTGGAATTTATTAACCCTTATGGTGAAGATGTTGGCTCTTGGGATTGGGGTTTTGCTTTTCGTGAAACGGAAGGTGAATATTGGCTGATCGTCGATTCAATGGGCGCATGGACATTGATAGACCGGCATTCTGATGCTAATTATTACCTGGGTGAAGGGAATGTGGGGAAACTTTTGCACACCGGTACGGAAGAGCCTAATAAGCTTGTTCTGATTGCTTTTGATGATCAGGGCTATTTCTTTTTGAATGGGGAGTTGGTAGCGGAACTGCCCCTTTCTGATCGTCTGGATTACGGTGATGTTGAGGTGGCGACTGCGTTCTTTGAGGGCAATGAGGTGCCTGGTTACTCAACTCTGTACAAGATGTTTATGGTGTGGCCATTGCCGTAAAGAGTAAAGATTAGGATAATTTTGAATGTAACGGCCGTTCTCGCGGCCGTTTTTGTTGTGAGCTAGTTGGTAGACTGTAGCTGTTTGCCTTCACTGGGTCATTGGTTTTTTGTCTCTGGTTTAAATACCATGCCGGCCTGACGCAGCCGTTGGATGAGGGGCATGCCCATCGCTGAGGCAGGGGTGAGAATGCCGCCTCGTTGGGGAATGTCATCAAAGGCGAGGCAGAGGGCGGATTCACTAAGCATTTTGGTGGTGGAGCCGTAGCCTGGGTCGAGGCTGTCTGCGATTTCACCGATGAGGGTGACAGCTTGTTGATTCTGGTTGTTCCTGGGGATTTTGCCTACCAATTTCACTTTGAAGAAGCCATTTTCGCGGGTTTTTGCCGATGGACCCTCACCTGAGCCGGGTAGTTTTTCTTTTACAAACTTGTGGATGGCTGGTACTGACAGAGCGTCCAAACCTAGTTTGAATAGGGCGCTGCCTCCCATCGCCGTGATGCGATTCGAGACGCGCATCGATTCGTTGTAGTAGAAATCTTTGCCGTAGCGATGGCCGAGCAGGGCGTTGCTGCGACGCACGATACGGGTGTTGATGTTGGCCATCAGGAAGGGCATTGTCCATACTTGTAGCTCTTCATCATAACGGGCACCTAATTGGTCGGCATGAGACCAATCGGCTTCACGCTCTGGCACTAAATTGAAGGGATTGGCCAGTAAGTGTGCTTTGGCTTTGTCATTTTGTGTCTGATTGAGGGTTCCCATCAGGCTGGTGATTGTGCCGCCGCTAAAACCGCCGCTGGCTGCCCACATGACCATTTGCACTTCTGAGCAGTAACGGCCATAGATGGCTTGGGCATGTTCTTGTAGAAGGAATGTGCCCAGGTCAGAAGGAATGGAATCATAACCACAGCAGTGGACGATGCGTGCCCCTGTGGCTTGTGCCAGCGCATGATACGCATCAATGTTTTGCCGCATCCAGAGCGGTTCGCCGCTCAAGTCGCAGTAATCGACGCCTTGTGCCGCACAAGTGGCTAACAGCGGTGTGCCATACAGGGTGTATGGGCCAACGGTGGTGCAAATGACCCGTGTTTGGGCTACGATGGCATCTAATGAAGCCTGGTCGTGGCTGTCGCCGATGAGGATGGGGAGGTTGGGCACTGTTAATGCAGCACGTACTTTTTCTAGTTTGTCTTGATTTCTGCCGGCAATGGCCCATTGTACGGTGTCATCTGCATGTTGCGCCAGGTATTTTGCAATGAGTTGGCCTGTGTATCCAGTGGCACCCCACAATACAATGTCGAATTTTTTGCTCATCTATTTCCTCGCGTTTTTAATGAATGGCTTGATTGTAATGGGAGTTTTAAATTGAGCAAGGGTTGAGCAATCGAAGTGCCGCACACCAGGTTCTAACCAGTAAACGGCCGTTTTTTTTGACGGCGGTGTATTCTCGGTTATTTGCCCTATTTTTGCTGTGCCGTTATGTAAACTCTTAATCTAATAATCGTTTACAGATGAATAGGCGGCGCAGACCAATCAGGGGGACAAGGGTGTGCTTGGTGCGCTCTTCGATCCATGCCCCCAATTCGATAAACCAGCTTGGTCCGGCTGGAATGAGGACTGTGGTTTCACAATGCTCAATATAAAAACCTGCATCCCAAATCATTTGTTTGAGGTGTTGGAATCGTTGAAAACGATGGGGGCCTTCGGAGTGATGAAGCCCGGTGATCGCTGCCAGGGCGTGCATTGGTTCCCAGAAGAGGTTGGGGGTGCTTAAAATGAGAGTACCATCTGGTTTGGTGACGCGACCCAGCTCTTTGATTAGTTTATCGGGACGGTCAAAGTGTTCGACGCTCTCGAGGCAGAGGGTGCTGTCGAACTCGGCGGTCTCGAAGGGAAAATCGTAGCTGGTGATATGCTGCCAGCGAACGTCTTTAAGTCCTGTGGCCAAAACGCGCTCCATGCAGATTTTTCCCATTTCAGGAGAGACATCAGCGCAAACGGCCGTTTTGACTTTGCCTGCCTTGTAAAATTCAGCGGTTCCATTTCCTGAGCGAGCCTGGAAATCGAGAAAGTGGGCGTTGTCTGGTAATTCGGCAACGCGCAGCGTATCTGTAAAACGCCGAAAATAGGAATGTGCCCCTTCGTTGATCTCATCGTAATCCGCTGCCAGATCATCAAAGAATGCTTCCACATCTGACATCGGCCAGGAACTTTGGGTCCAATACTTGATTTCGTTTTTGAGTTGATTGAATGCTCTGTTCATAGCTTAAAAGAAGAGATTAGAGATTGAGGATCGACCAATTGGCTCGCCCATCCCTAGTCCTTGATCTCCATGGTTTTAAATTTTATAGTTGCCAGCCCTTTTCGCTTAGTTGGCTTAGACATATTTTTCCATGTTTTACGCAAGGTGTCGAATAAAGGGCCGATGATAGTCAGGGGAATTTTCTCGACAATTTTTCGTGCCAAGGGCGTGCCGCATACGAGAAAAATTGAGGAGATAACCAGTTCTACAAATTGTCGTGACGCAGGTATAGCCACGGGACGGTAGCCAAATTCTGGCACGCGCTGCCCCATTTTTTTGCGCCAGGCCAGGCGGATAAAGGTGCCGCGTTTCTTGAAGTCGATCATGTGGCCGTGCATGCTTAACGCATCTGCCAACGATGTTTCTTCCAGCACGGCTAGACCGGCGTCGGCCATTTCTTGGAGCAGATGCTCCCCTTTTTCGCTGCGGGCGACTACCACAGAAAAGCCTTCCCCTTTTGCTTCAAAGCGGGGATGCCAGGCGTCGCCCACGGAGATGTCGGTTAATTCGTTGGTGAAATCTACAGAGAGTAAGGTGTGTTGGGTGATGAAGAAGGGGATGAGGTAGTTATAGTAGAATTTTTCGGCTTTGAAGACGCGGCCATCGTGCAGACGAATCATGAGATGGCCGGGCCATTCGCCATCTCGATATTTGAGTTCTGCAATGTCGTCTAGGGAGTGGACATCATGGGCACGCAGATAGCTGGCGATGGCTTCTAGGTACATGTTGGTGCCGACGTAGGGACCCAGGACGAAGTCAACTTTTTGCGCTCCGGGGTGACCGTGTCGCTGTAACTCGCGTAATGAGGCTACTTGATCAGGCAAACCTACATAGGCTAAACGGCCGTTAAACTGTGCCATCTTCCCCAAAATCGAATTGACTGGAACTGGTTGGTAAACACTTTGAGCGCTAGCCAATATCTCGTCTCGCGTGGTGGCAATGCGTGGTGCTGCCAGATAAGGGGTGGTGCTTCCTTGCTGCACGACCACAGCACCATCGATTTGCCCTGATTCAAGCAAATATAACAACGTTTGCGTAATCACGCCTCCAGAGGCACCGGCTCGCCGCACATCTTCTGGGGCAGCATAACCCACAAAGGTGCGCCGGTAACAGCCAATCAAGCCATTTTGTGGTTGTTGCCCAAACAGATACTCGTGCAGGCCAGGATAATCGACGCCTTTGCCCGGACAAGCTGCCCAAGCTTGCTCATTCAAATGCACTGTTCTGCCGCCGGGAACTGGGGCGGGCAGTGGTCCTGCTGCCGTTTGTTGCATCTGGAGATGACCTGGAGCCAGGCCAACGCAAGCACCACAGTGAGTACACAGACCAGCTTCGACGATCTCATGTTGCAGACGGTGCCAAACTGCATTGACTTGATAGTTTTCCTGTTTCAACATGTGAAGATTACCGGTTTTGTTTTGAAGATAGCTACTCCCGATAGTAATTGGGCAAACGTTTATTGATCAACTCCGCCAGCAGACCAATGGCAAATACCTGGAAGGCTGTCATCACGATGACCAGGGTGGTAATGTCTGCCAGCTGACCAAACACGAGCAAGGTCACTGCTCCCCACACAATGCCCAGAATCAGCAGCCAGAAACTAAGGGGCATAAATATTTTGGTTGGGGCAAAGTAAAGACTGATGCGCATCACCAAGCGCAGGAAATTGAGTGTATCGTGAATTGGTCTGATTTTTGATTTGCCTACGCGGGCAAAATAGTCAATGGGAACGTACTTGACCTGATATTGATTGGTCAACATGGCTAACGTAATTGTCGTGGTGAAGGAGAATTGGTTGGGTAAGATGTTGAAGAACAGCATGCACACGTCTTTTTTGAAAATACGCAATCCTGAATTGAGATCCGGGATGGTCTCATTAGCGACATAGTTGGCTATCCGTCTTAACGCCCATTTGGCTGGTTTACGAATGGTGGGAATGTTGACATTGTCACCGATGCGTGCGCCTACTACCATGTCTAAATTGTGTTCCACTAAGATGTTGACGAGGTCTGGAATGCGTTCATTGGGGTAGGTGCCATCAGCATCTGTGATGCAGATGAGTTCGTGTTGGGCTTGACGAATGCCTGTTTTGAGAGCTGCCCCGTACCCTTTGTTGACTTGGTGGCGCAGCACGGTGACGGGGTATTGTTCAGCGATAACGGCCGTTTTGTCTGCAGAGCCATCATCAACAACAATCACTTCATACTCGCCTGCTATAGCATTCAGGTGTGCTAATAATGCCGCCAATACGGAACCCAGCCCATTTTCTTCATTGTAAGCTGGAATTATAATGGAGACTGGTGCTTGTAAAACGGCCGTTGTCTGTGCCTGGTTACTTGTGATTTGTTCACTCTTCATTGCTCATCGTCCTTTTGATTCATCATCAACTGCAAGCATAACAGGCGTACCAAGTTGGTCAATGGGTTCATGGTCACCCGAAACGGCCGTTTTCCCTGATACGCCCCGCTTTGCCCAAATCAGCCCAACGCATCCCGCCATACAACATGTATCCCATCCCAAACACAGTGGCAGAAAGCCATATTGTTGTGTGCAGCACCAGAGTATAGGCAACTGCTACCCCATTCTCGATTTCATACAAACTGAGCATCGTGATAATCGGCAAATCAAAAGTACCCACAAAGCCTGGGGCAGAAGGCAAAATAGACGCCAAATTGACAATGCCCACCGTCAAAGCGATGATGACAATCCCCACATCAAAGGGAAATGCCTGCATGATAAACCAAAATTTTGCCACCTCAAATATCCAAATCAACACCGAACTGAGCAGCAAAACAAAAACAGGTTTCGGACTGCGCAAAGCGGCCAAACCTTGTAAAAAACTGCCAGCTATGTTAACAAGAGGGTCGCCCAGTTTCACTGGCAGCCAATGGGCAGTCCACTGCACAAACCGCAGCGCCTGTTTAGGTAAAAAGGCTATGAGCAAAAAGCCAGCCAATAAACCAAAGAACAAAAAGCTGGTACTCATAACCAATATTTGCATGTCTGGATCAGGCAAAGGAACCAACAACAAAGCGCCAAAAACCAACACCAACACAGAGACACCATCCAATACCCGCTCAACCAACAAAGTCGCCAAACCGCTACTCACAGGTATCTCTTCCCATTGGTTCAAAACATACACACGCAATAATTCACCAATACGAAACGGATAGATGCTGTTGCCCAGATAGCCCAACACTACAATGCCAAACAAGCGACTTCCAGCCACAACCTTAATAGGCTTGATCAGCCCTTGCCACCGCCAGGCACGAAACCCCACCGTCACAAAATAGGCCAGCACCGTGGGAACGATCCACACATAGCCTGCCCCTTGTAGACTTTGCCAAACGTCACCAAAACGAATGTCGCGCAGAGCAAGCCATAAGAACACCAGGCTGATTGCCATTCCCAGAGGGAACTGCCAACGTTTGAGCCAGGTTTTGGTGGATGAGACATTCATAACTGCTGATTGTCGGTGATAAACAAACAAGTGTCAATGTGAAAACAAGAGAGCAAGAGACAGGAGACAGAGGACAAGTCTTTCTAGACGGTCACTTTGCGCCAGCAACTATTGGGCAATTTCCACGGTAACATTCTGACGATGGATTTGATAACTGCCAGATTTGTCTAGCACCTGGGTGACAAACTGCTCCGGCACATCAACATAGGTGTGGTGGGGCTGAATGCGAATAGCGCCTATTGTTTTACCAGGAATCCGAGCGTGATAAGCAATGGTGCCGACCACGTCGTTGGGGCGGACGCCGTGCATTTTCCCTTTGTTTAAGCTAAGTCGAACCATCCCTTTCTCGCGCCCCCCATGCTTGCGGCGGTCGCCGTTAGCATGTGCCCGGTTACTCCGTTGATTTCTGCGCCTGCGCTCGCGGTAACTACGTTCCTCAAAGGCAGACACTGTATCGATTCTGGGAATGGGACGTTGTTTTTCTTCAACTCGCGCTAATTTGAGCGCCGCTGCTGCTATCGCCACCACATCATAGCCTTCGTCCAACAACGCCGTGACCATCTCTTTTTCACGATGGCAACGGTCTCGGCGCAGCCAGACTAGCATCTTTTCTACTAAACCCTCTTCACGATACTTTTGAATATCATCAATTGTTGGCAGGCTGGCTTTGGTGATTTTTTGGCGTGTTGTGTTTTCGATGCGGTGCAAACGACCTTGTTCGTGGGGGGTAAACAAGCTAATGGCCACCCCCTTTTTACCAGCACGCCCTGTCCGTCCAATACGATGCACATACACTTCTGGATCCTGTGGTAAATCATAATTAAAGACATGAGAAATGTCATCAATGTCTAAACCGCGGGCTGCCACATCTGTTGCTACTAAGACTTGAATTTGGCTGTTACGGAAACGGTGCAGAACCCGTTCGCGGGCATCCTGGCTTAAATCGCCATTCAATGCTTCGGCCTGGAAGCCGCGATTGGATAACTCGTTTGCCAATTCAGCTGTACCCACTCGTGTTTTCGCAAAAACAAGCGCCGATGTCAGATTTTCAATTTCAAACAGGCGAGTGAGCGCTGCCAATTTATCTTGTTCGTTAACGATGTAGTAGCGCTGGTCAATTGTCGCCACTGTCAGGTGTTTTCGCTTGATTGTCACATGCTGGGGGTTGTGCAGATATTTGTCCGCCAACTTACGAATGGGGTCAGGCATTGTGGCTGAGAAAAGAGCGGTTTGCTGTTCGTGGGATGTTTCGTCCAGAATGGCTTCAACATCTTCAATGAAGCCCATGCTCAACATCTCGTCTGCTTCATCTAGCACGACCATGCGCACCTGGCTTAAATCTAATGTGCCGCGCTTGATATGGTCGAGCAAGCGACCTGGTGTGCCCACCACAATGTCTACGCCTTTTTTCAAGCGGCTTATCTGCCGACCATATGGTGTGCCTCCATACACGGCTAGAACCCGGGCTTCAGTATTGGCACCATAGGCATACATCGCTTTAGATACTTGCATGGCTAATTCACGTGTCGGGGTTAATACCAGACCTTGAACTTGCCCCTGACCGGGGTTTATGTTTTGCAACATGGGCAGGGCAAAGGCGGCCGTTTTGCCTGTGCCTGTTTGTGCCTGACCAATGACATCATGCTGGGCTAGCATCAGGGGAATAATTTGTGCTTGAATAGGAGTTGGCTTGGTATAGCCTTGGTTGGTGACAGCCTGGAGTAAAGCAGGCTGCAAGTTTAACTGCGAAAAGTCAGTCATGATGCTCCTGCGCGATTTTGACGCGCGGACGGCATTTTCAAGCAATGGCGCTTGAGTTTGTTGAAGGTGCCACTGGTTGAAAATAACCGCTTGGTGTTTTGATTGAGTCTGTTGGCATTGCGCTTGCGGGCAATGCCCCATCTGCCATCCGACAGCTTAACTCAATCCAAATCATCAAGTGGAGCCTTGCTGTCGCCACGAAAATGCCTCGACATGTAGGAGGCATTTGGAGGTGTCAAAACTTGTTTTGCTAAAGTGTGGGAATCCTATGTGCGCATCCATAAATAGGTTACGGAATTGATGGATGCGCTTCAAGTGACCTTTACCCAGGAAAAACGGGAATTAATTTTTAGATGGTCACTATGAGGGAAAACCGGGAGAAGTATAGCATAGTTTTGTGAAAAATTTTATGAGAATTTGAATAG
>PDWI01005021.1_pt1 | contig 21959 bp, 18 predicted proteins | sample 1430891 | NCBI WGS metagenome assembly PDWI01 (sample SAMN01162508, study PRJNA174530) | Oral metagenome, whole genome shotgun sequencing project. | biome: Marine environment; feature: Marine mammal; material: Swab sample of the gingival sulcus; isolation source: swab sample of gingival sulcus... | reverse complement strand
TTATAAAGTTGATAAATTTTTAATTTATCCTGTTTTGTAAATTTACTCATAATAAAGCCCCAAAAGTTGTATTGTGTCCAACTTTTGGGGTTCATATCAACAATACGCCCCTACCTTAATTTTCAATATAATTGATAACACTATTTTAATAGCGTTGTAATTTCTTCTTTCGCAAGTGCTAAGGCGTTTTCAATTTGAGTTTTATCACTTCCACCAGCCATAGCAAAATCAGGACGACCGCCCCCTTTACCACCAACAACACCAGCAAGTTTTCCAACTAATTGTCCTGCATTCACTTTTGATGTTAGATCTTTACTCACACCAACTGCAAGCGATACTTTATCATCAGTATTAGTAACTAACACCACAACACTTGAGCCAAGTTGATTTTTAAGATCATCAATCATTGAGCGTAATGTTTTAGCATCAACATCAGTAAGATGTGAAACTAATACTTTTGCATCACCACAAGCGGTTGCTTGTGAAGCTAAATTTGCACCAGCTTGTGCTGCTAACTGCTCTTTCAGTGCTGCAAGCTCTTTTTCAGTGCTACGTGCTTTCTCAACTAATGCTTTGATTTTTTCCATTACTGAATTGCTATCAGATTTTAAAAGCTGTGCTGTTTGAGTAATGGTTGCATCACGAGATTGCAAACGCTCTAATAATCCCCAACCTGTTACCGCTTCAATACGGCGAATACCCGCTGCAATACCACTTTCATTAGTAATACGAAGTAGACCAACATCACCTGTATGCTCTGAATGAGTACCACCACAAAGTTCCATTGAACCACAGCCTTCAATAGTTACCACACGAACGATATCTTCATATTTTTCATCAAATAATGCTAATGCACCTTTTGCACGAGCTTCTGCCAGTGGCATTCTTTCAGTTTTAACAAAATAGTTTGCTAAAATGAACGCATTTGCCGTATGCTCAACCGCATCAATTTCTTCTTGTGTTAATGCTTTATCGTGTGCAAAGTCAAAACGCAAGCGATCGTCTGAAACAAGCGATCCTTTTTGTAGAGCTTGTGGACCTAAAACTTTATGAAGTGCTGCGTGCAAAATATGAGTCGCTAAATGGTTACGACCGATAGATAAACGACGCTCTACTTCAATTTGTAAATCAGCTGTTTCACCAACAGATACTACACCTTGCACTAACTTACCATAATGTAAATAGGTTTTACCTTGTTTTTGTGTATCTTCAACGATAAATTCACCTGACGCAGTTTTAATAGTTCCTGTATCTCCAATTTGTCCACCCATTTCACCATAGAATGGCGTACGGTTAAGAACGATTACAGCCTCACCTTTATCAATGCTTTCAACTTTTTGATAATCACCTTCTGGCGATAATACAAAAATTTCTCTAATTTCAGCTTGTCCATTATATTCGTGATAACCGTAGAAATCTGTTACTTCTTGGGTAGTAAAATGTGCTTTTGCTTTAAAATTACTACCTGCTTGTGATTTACTGATTTGCTCTTTCATAGCTTTTTCAAAGCCTTCTTCATCAACGCTAATATCACGATCACGACAAACATCAGCTGTTAAATCAACAGGGAAACCATAGGTATCATACAGTTTAAATGCAACCTCGCCTGAAAGCACTTTTTCGCCTTTTTCATTTGGTTTAATATCTGCTAGTGCATCTTCAAGAATTTTCAAACCTCGTTCAAGAGTGCGAGCAAACTGCTCTTCTTCAACTTTTAAAGCGTGTTGAATTTTATCCATTTTTGCAGTTAATAAATCCCCTGCACTTCCCATAACTTTTGCAAGCGTTGGTACTAATTTATAAAAGAATGAATCTGTTGCACCTAAAAAGTTTCCGTGACGAACAGCACGACGAATAATACGACGCAGAACATAGCCACGACCTTCATTTGACGGCGTTACACCATCTGCAATTAAATATGCACAAGAACGAATGTGATCGGCAACCACACGCAATGATTTATTACTTAAATCTTCAACTTTAAGCTCATTTGCAACCTCTTTAATTAAGGTATCAAAAATATCAGTTTCATAGTTTGAGTTTACATGCTGTAAAACGGCTGCAATACGCTCAAGCCCCATTCCTGTATCAACTGATGGTTTTGGAAGTGGTAACATTTCGCCATTTGCTTTACGGTTAAATTGCATAAATACAATATTCCAAATTTCAATAAAGCGATCTCCGTCTTCATCAGGAGTTCCAGGTAAACCACCCCAAATATGCTCACCGTGATCGTAGAAAATTTCGGTACAAGGTCCGCAAGGTCCAGTATCACCCATTTGCCAAAAGTTATCAGAGTTAAACGGCTGATCTTCGTATTTATCACCGATACGAATAATACGATCTTCGGTTAAACCAATTTTTTTATGCCAAATATCAAAAGCTTCATCATCGGTTTTATAAACAGTAACATAAAGGCGATCTTTTGGTAAATTTAACCATTTTTCACTTGTTAAAAACTCCCACGCAAAAGAGATTGCATCTTCTTTGAAATAATCACCAAAACTGAAATTTCCTAACATTTCAAAGAAAGTATGATGGCGAGCCGTATAACCTACATTATCAAGATCGTTATGTTTTCCTCCTGCACGCACACAACGCTGTGATGTGGTAGCACGAGTATAATCTCTCACTTCTTGCCCTAAAAAAACTTCTTTAAACTGGTTCATTCCAGCGTTTGCAAATAAAAGTGTTGGATCATTTTCAGGAACAAGCGAACTACTTGCAACCTTTCTATGTCCTTTACTTTCAAAAAAGTTTAAAAAATCTTCACGAATTTGTGCTGTTGTTTTCATTTAATAATATCTCCAATGTTTATGATTTTTTCTCTTTTAAGCAAAACCTTTTAGTCCAACTACTTGCACTATTTCTTGTTTGCCTAAAATTTTACGAATAAGTTTATACGTTGTACCACGCTCTGGGCTAATGTTTTCAGGGGCTGCAATCAATAATTGCATATCTAAACGTTCACAAAGTTCAAATAAGGTGTTGATAGATTTTCCATCTAAACGAGCAGCCTCATCAAGGAATAATAAACGAGCAGGCAATAAATCTTTTGCACGAATACGACGAGCTTCATCTTCCCACGATTGTACCACCATAAGTAAAATTGACATACCTGTACCAATAGCCTCACCTGTTGAAAGAGATGAACTTTGTGCTGTTGCCCAACCGTCCGATCCTCTTAATGTTTCAACATCAAGTTCTAAATAGTTACGATAATCTAAAAGCTCTTCACCGATGCTCTGTGCGGTACGAGTTCCAAAATCAACACCTTGATTTACTCGTTTATAAAGAGTTGCAAGTGCTTGAGAGAAGTTTAATTCTTCTGACTCAAAGAGATCACGATGCTCATCTTTACCTTTCGCCAATGCGTCAAGTAACATTTGATGACTATGCCTGATATTTACTACCAAACGCACTCCCTTAACCTGACCAAATACAATATTTTGTAATCCTTGGTTAAGTTGTAAAATACGATTCTGCTCACGTAAAATAGTTTTTTGTAAAATATTAGCAACCGATGCACTACTAATTGCCAGTTTTTTCTCACGTTGATTAAGCTCTGCGGTTAATCGAGTAAGCTCAACTTCCATTTCTTCGATAGCTAAAATAGGATCATCAGTTTTTAAAATATCTTGACGGATACGCTCTTTTAAATGATGATACACATCAATAAAGAATTTAACTTTTAATTCAGGTTTATTACTTTGCTCACTTGCACGCAGAGAATCTTTTAAATATTCATTATCACGTAATAATGCTTTAAGCGATCCCAATGCTTTATCTGAAATAGAACGCAATGTCTCACTTGTTTGATAACGCATTTCACCGCTTTCAAGACGATTTTTAATAGTTTTTTCATTAAGTAAGCGTAACACTTTCACCCAACTTAGTTTATTTGCCACGACCATTTCACGGAACGTGTGATAATCACGCTGTGCTTTTCTTTCCGATTTATTAAGCGTATCCATTTGCGATTGAATAACCGCTAATTCTTTATCTAGGAAATGACGACGTGTGCGAGAATGATTTAACTGCTCTTGCAAACTATCAAACTGTTCTTGTGCGTCAATAAATGCAGTTTCTGTGTCTAAATGAACCGCTTCTAGCGAAAGTTCGTTGATGAGATCGTTTTTCGCATTATAAGCACTTTGTAAAGACTGCAAAGTATTATGATATTCCGTATGTTTCATTTGCAGATTTTGCACCTGTGCTTTAAAGCTATCACGCTCTTTAACGGCATTTTCAAGTTGAGCTCTTAACGTATCAGTACTACTTTCTTCTTTGTTCTCAAACTGCTCTTTGTAACTAAAATGAACACGGCGAGAAAGCAGATCTTTAAGAGCAAAAATTTGGGCATTCAACCTTTTTTGTTGTGATACTTTTTGCTCATAATCTTGTTGTGCCTGTTCAAATTCATCTGGTGAAATTTTTAATAGATGATAATTTGAGCTAAGCATTTCAAGGATATTGCCATATTGCTGTACAAAAATTTCATCTTCTTTTAAGTCGTCAAGCTCACTTTGAAGCTCTTCATAACGTTCAATAAGAGTTTCATCTTCAACAAGATCTTTTTGTGAAAGTAATTTTTCTAAAATTTTAACATCAGCCCTTAATACATTAAGATCTGAACTAATCGCCATTTCTTGTTGTTTTAAAGCGGTAATTTCTTGCTCGACTTTTGCAACTTTTGCTTTATTAAGTGCAATTTGTTCTTCAGGGTTTTCACTAAATGCAAGGGTTAAATGGGTGCTCGTAAAATCAGTTAAAAGACTTACAAAACGAGAGGCTTTTTGAGCCTCAAAACTACAAATAGCATATTGCTCATCAATTTCTTTTTGTTTTTCTTTTAAAATTTCAAGCTGCTTTTCTCTTGCATCTTTACCAAAAATAGAAACCTCTGGTAATTTTGAGAAACGCACACTGCGATCTGATAAACGAACCAACACACCACCACAAAGCTCATTGCTTTCAAAAACGCTATCATCAAAGCTGTCGCTATCACCTTTAATGAAATAAATATTATCAGGACAATCTTCAATTTGAGCAATTTTATCTTCAATTTGTGATAAATCTTTCACCACAATCGCATCTTTCATCTGTGAATACAGTGCTGAAAAAAATGGTGCATCTTCAAGTGATACATCTTCATACAGCTCTGATAATAATACGCCATCTAATTTTTCAGCAATAACTGACAAACGAGGATCATTAGCTCCAAATGGCTCATTTAACATTTGAATTTGTCTCGTAAGATTATCACTTTTCACCTGTAATTTATCACGCTCTAAACTATTTTTACGTTCAAGCTCAATGCTTGCTGAAAGCTCATTCATCACCATTTTGCTTGAAGTAAACTCTGTTTTCATTTGTTCATTTAAACGATGAAGAGCATTTTGAGCCACAAAATAAGCGGGTGCTTTTTGACTTAAATTTACATTTTCTTGATTGATACTTACCGCTTGCTCATTAAGCGATACTCTTTTATCGCGAATTTCTTCAAGTTCAAGAGTTTTATCATCAATAATTTCAAGTTGTTGTTCATAACTTATTTCATCAAGCTCACAATCATTGTGCAATTGATGTTGCAATGCTAACAATTGCTCTTGATGTTTTACTTTACGATAGAGATCATCAACCGTCACTTTTAAAACTTTTGCTTTATGGGCATTTTGTTTTTGAGTTTGGTAGCCTTCAACTAATGATCTTGCTTTATGAAAAGCCTCTTTTTTCTCAACTTGTTCAATTTGTAAAAGTAGATTAAAAGTTTTATCAAACTGATCTTTAGTTGCACGAGATAAATTAAGACTATGGGACAATTCTAAAATCTCATCGGTTAGATCCTTATGATCTTGACTTAAGCTATCTAAATAATCACTTGCATTTTCAAGAGTTAAATTATCAAAAGCGGTTAAATTTTTAGCATTTTCTAACGAACCTATTGCTTGTTCATAAAGTAGTGCCATTTTTTGCTGGCTATCTAGTGCTTTTTGTACATCTGCAAGCTGTGCACGCAGATCATCAACCAAATCTTCACTTTCAGCACTATTAAATTTAGCTTCTTCTAACTGCTCAATAATTTCTTCAAGCGACTCTTGTTGCATTTCAATTTTTTCGCTTAAATCAAAAAGCTCTTCTTTGTAACGCTCTATTTTTTCTTGGTGCTTAAAAGCATTTTCAACAAAGTGTAGATGCGTACGAGCTTTTTCAAACTGTTCTTCAAGTGGCAGAGCTTTCTCTTCAAGATCTTGTAATTCTTTTGAAAATTCAATAAGTTTATGAGCATTTAATTCAGATTCATTTTTAAGCTGATACCAATTTTTACGAAGTGCTAACAGTTGCTCAATATTTGATGAACGCTCATTTGAAACTCGCATATAATCAGCACCAACATAATTAGTTGATTCATCAATAAGTTGTTTGAAGGTGTTGCGATCACGCTGAGTAAGTTCAATCGCCATAAGCGTCATTTTATTTTCATTCAATGCTAGTTGCATATCAGAAAAGGCTTGTTTCACCCCTGTATTTTCAGGCAATAAATACTCACGCAACGATTTAGTAATAGCTCCTGAAATACCACCATATAACGATGCTTCAATAAGTTTATAAAATTTACTGCGATCACTTGGAGTTCTCAATCTTTTTGGGAGCAATCCATTATCAAATAAAAAGCTATGATATTCTGAAATTGCGTGGTAAATTTTAAGTTCAAAATGACCGCTTGCACCTTTCTCTTTTAACTCATCAAGCGATAAAACGCGAGCTTTATTGTCTTCTAAACGCTCAGTTACCAGCTCAATTGGTTTAATAGTTTCATCAAGATTTTCAACTGAAAATGAACGCAGATCAACTTTGCGATCACGCCCTGCAACTTGGTTTAAACGAACCCCTGAAATAATACGCTCTCCACGAGAATTTACGCTTTCTAAAAGAGCATAACAAACGCCAGATTTTAATTTTCCGTAAAGTCCTCGATCACGCCCACCCGTTGCTCCAGCTTCGGTAGTGTTTCTAAAATTAAGCAAGGTAAGATCGGGAATTAAAGCGGTAACAAATCCTGCCATAGTGGTAGATTTTCCTGCACCATTCCCCCCTGAAAGTGTGGTTACTAAATTATCAAGATCGAAAGTTCTTGCAAAAAAACCATTCCAGTTAATAAGAGTTAATGATGAAAATTTACCACGCTCAATGATGGTTTTTTTTATCGTTTTTTCTGTTTGTAATTCAAATTCATTACTCATCATCACTCTCCATTTCATCAATTACTTTATGAGTAGTTGCTTCTCCACTTTCAAAGAGTTTTTGTCTCATTGCTTCATTATCATCAGAGCGAACATCGCTACCAAAACGAAATACCGCTTCATTGATCACATATTTTTGGCTGTTGCGATCACCAACTTTGGTGAGCATTCCAATTTTAGCAAGGCGATTTACCGCTGGGCGAACCTTATCTCGCACCTTATCCATATCAAGATCGGTTCCTGTAGCACGTGGATTGATAAGTTTTAATAATAATTTTTGATCGCACAGTGAAACAAGCTCGCTTAAAATTTCTTCAAAATCAAATACACTATTTTGTGCTAAACGCTCTGGTGATAAGTAAAGATAGCAAAGTGTTTTACCAACTAACATATCATATTCAGTCATTGTTGAGCGAGCAATTAAGGTTGTTGATTTTGGTCTTAAATAAAAGAAATTTTCAGGTGCTTTAACCAATTCAACATTATATTTTCTATAAAAATCTTCTAAAGCGGTTTGATAATCAACTAAAAGTGCAAATAACTCCAAGTTTTCACTACCAATATGTTTCCCTTGACGTAAGCTACTATCTAAAGTTGCAAAACTAGGATTCGCAATCACTTCAGCCAGCTCTTTACTCAATACTGCTATTTCTTCACTCACATTAAACCTCTAATTTTTTATTTTTCCATAATTGATTCATATTCAAAATTTTGAGCAATACAACTTGAATCAGATGATTGCATAATTTCTGCTAAACAATTTTTAGTTAAGTGTGGCACAAAATCTTGTATAAAATCAAGGGCATATTCACGTAAAAAGCTCCCTTTTTTAATAGCTATATGAGCAATTGAGTGACCAAATAAATGTTCAGCATCAATTTTAATCAAATCTGTATCATTATCTGTTATTACATTACTTGCCATAATACCAACACCAAGACCTGCTCTTACGTAAGTTTTAATAACATCAGCATCAGTTGCTCGCAAAATAACTTTTGGTTTTTTCCCTGCTTGTTCAAAAGGAAGATCAAGTGATGATTTTCCTGTAAAACCAAATGAATAGGTTAATAAATTATATTTACTTAATATTTCAATAGTTAATTCTTTTGGATCATCTTTAAACTCTGCCAAAGCGTGATCTTTTTGCACCACTATTGCTCTATGCCATTTATAACAAGGCAGTAAAATTTCACTTTCAAATAACTCTTGTGCCTCTGTTATGATAGCAAAATCAACGCGATCCTCAACTAATGCTTTATGCAAATCACTGTTAGATCCCTGATGAAGATGAATTGCTACTTTTTGATATTTTTGATGAAATTTATTAATAACTTCTGGCAACACATAGCGAGCTTGCGTATTTGGAGCTGCTATTTTTAACACTCCAGCATTAGGATCATTTCGTTCAAGTGCTAACTCTTTAATACCTTTTTCACACTTTAAAATCTCACGAGCCATAGTGATAATTCTCAAACCTTCAGGTGTTATTGCCGATAAATGCTTGCCGTTACGTTTAAAAATACGAATCCCAAGTTTAGACTCTAATAGCTGTACTTGTCGGCTAATAGCAGGCTGAGAAATAAATAAATTCTCAGCTGCAGCGGTCATATTTAATTGCTGATTTACAATTTCAACAATACATCTTAATTGATTTAATTTCATTAGTTATCCAACACAATAGTCACAAGATCTCTAATATCTTGTATTTCATAAGTAGCTTTAATTTCTGTATTATTTTCTTTTTGTTTAGGATTAAAATAACAAGTATCAAAACCAAAATTATTTCCACCTAAAATATCACTTTCAAGGGTATCACCAACCATAAGCACTCGTTTTTTATCTTCACAATTCATCATTGCAAATGTCTTTTCAAAAATTTCATTGTGTGGTTTAGCTTGACCTAACATCTCTGAAACAGCCGTAAATTCAAAAAACTTATCAGTTTTTGATGCAATAAGACGTGGTATTTGAATTACTTGAAAGCCGTTTGTAATAATTGCCATTTTAGCCTTTCCATAAAGAGCCTCTAACATTTCAAGCACTCCTTCAAGAGGTTGGCTTAAATAACTCATTTCGTTCATTAACAAAGTGTTAAGCTCAAGCCCTGAAACTCCTAACATTTGTGCAAAATGAGCAAATCTATGCTCTTTTAATTCTTCTGCCGTTATTTTATTATCTTGATAATCAACCCACAACGGACGGTTTACTTTTTGATAGGCTTTATAATCTTCTTCATTAAATTCTAACCCAAATTTTGCAAATACATTTTTTAATCCAGGATATGAATAAAAACTAAATAGGGTTTGATCTGCATCAAATAACACCCAATCATATCTCATAATGTTACTCCTTGTTTATTATGCTTAATATATTATTATGAACGATAAATTTACTTTGTAAATCAATATCTTTATGTAAAATAGCTTGCACATAAAGGTTGTTATTATACACACAAAAATCTGTTATCATTCCTGTTTGTTTAACTCCTTGTTCAAGCTGTAAATTAAGTTGCCCTCCAATTGATAGGTTTTCTAATAAAAAATCACTATCAATATTTTCAGCAACTAATCCAAAAAGTGCTTTTTTATGTAATCCTCTAAACTTGGCACGAGCAACAACTTCTTGCCCTAAATAACAACCTTTTTTAAAAGAAATTCCCTGCTCTAAATCTTGTAAATTAAAAGATTGCGGAATTTCTTCACCTACCAATTTTTGATTAAAACAAGGATAACCATTTATAATATCTTTTGCTTTATAAAAATTTTGACAAGCGGTTATATTTTCTTCATTTTTTACCAAATTATCAGAAATATAAATAACCACGCCATCTTTTCGTTGCAGTGTAACGATATTTTCTTTGTTTTCTAAAAAATCATTCTTTGTATAGTAAATATTTTTTTCGGTTTGCTCAAAAGTTACTTTGGAAAATATTGCATATTTTTTAAAATTATTAACCGCTTGCTCTGCAATCTCATTAGCAACAAGTACCCAAAATTCATCATCTGCTATTTTCACGATACGAGCAAGAGTATTTACTTTTCCTTTATGATCGCAATGGGCAAAAAGGCTATGATCACCGATTGCAAAACTATTTAGATCACAAGTAATTTGACCTTGTAAATATTTTTGACTATCTACACCACTAATTTTTATAACCTTTTGCTCTGCTTTATATATCATAGCTATTCCACATTTTGAATTTGTTCACGCATTTGCTCAATCAACACTTTAATTTCAACACTGCTTTTAGTAATTTCATTACTAATTGATTTTGAGCCTAAGGTATTTGCTTCTCGGTTAAACTCTTGCATCATAAAATCAAGACGACGCCCAACAGCTCCGCCCTGCTCTAAAATTTGGTAGGTTTCGCTAATGTGCATTTTTAAGCGATCAAGCTCCTCTGCTACATCAGTTTTTTGAGCAATAATTAACATTTCTTGCTCTAAACGTTCAGGATCTATTTTAGTTTCATATTCTTCAAAACGACTAATAAATCTTTCTCGTTGCCAATTAAGAATTTCAGGCATTTTTAAACTTACCTTTTCAACTTCAACGTTAATAGCATCAAGTCTTTCAATAATAGTTTGTTTAATTTTCTCACCTTCACGTTCACGCATAGCGATAAAATTATCAAGTAAATTTGCAATGCCTTGCATAATATCAGCTTCTAACTGTTTTACATCAACATCTTGCTCTTTTTTAACCAAAATATTTTTAAATTCAAAGAGATCACTTAATTTTCTTTCAGCATTCGGATAAATATAAGCCAAATAATTTAATTGCTCAACCGCTTTTTTAGCTACTATTTTATCAATTTCATATTCATCACTATCACTACTATTTTTTTCAAGTTTAATATTTAATTCGATTTTACCACGGGTTAAACGCTCTTTTAACATATCTCGAATTTTAGGCTCTAAAAATCTTAGTATTTCAGGCAAACGAATATTAAGCTCTAAAAAACGCTGATTAACCGAACGCATCTCCAATGTAGATACAACATCACCACTTATTTCTTGTTGGGCAAATGCCGTCATACTGTAAATCATAAAATCTCCTTAAAAATAATCTTGTTATTGTACCTAATTTAATAACATAATAAAATTGTTTATATTACATTTTATATAAAAATTTTCACTTTAATAACTAACTTTATCATTACTATAGATTAAAGAACAAAATATTATCGCACTTAAACTATTAATTTGCTAAAATAGTCGGCTTATGAATGAAAGACAAGGAAAATCTATGCGTCCAAATGAACGCCCAAACAATCAAATCAGAGATGTAAAAATCACCAGAAATTTTACTAAATATGCTGAAGGTTCTGTTTTAATTGAGTGTGGTAATACCAAAGTATTATGTAATGCCTCAATTGAAGAGAGTGTTCCACGTTTTTTACGAGGACAAAATCAAGGTTGGATAACCGCAGAATACCAAATGCTACCACGTGCAACTCACTCTCGCACCCCTCGTGAAGCAGCTCGTGGAAAACAAGGTGGAAGAACGCTTGAAATTCAGCGTTTAATCGGCAGAAGTTTACGATCAGTGGTTGATCTTAAAAAACTTGGGGAAAGAACTATCACTCTTGATTGTGATGTTATTCAAGCTGACGGTGGCACTCGCTGTGCATCAATCACTGGTGCATTTATTGCTCTTTATGATGCTATATCTTCTCTTTTAGAACAAAAGAAAATTAAAGAAAACCCTATCAATAACTTTATTGCTGCTGTTTCAGTTGGTATTGTAAATGGTAAGATTGTTTGTGATTTAGAATACAGTGAAGATAGCAATGCTGATACCGATATGAATGTAGTAATGACTGACGCTGGTAAATTTGTTGAAATTCAAGGAACAGCAGAAGAACATCCTTTCTCTGTTGATGAACTTCATCAATTATTAGCACTTGCTCAAAATGGTGTAAATCAACTTATCCAAAAACAAAAAGAAGTTTTATTGCAAAAATAATCAAAAATTATACCGCTTTATATATAAGCTCTCTTTTGGGAGCTTTTTTAACAACTAACAATCCCTTTTAATCACAAAATCTGCTATCTCTTTTAACGATTGTAAATTAAGATCACTCATATTTTCTATTTGCTCTAATGAATCAATGCTTTTTTGATATAAATCTTGTAATTTTTGTTGTGATTGTTTAAGCCCTAATAATTTCGGATAGGTACTTTTAGCAAGCCCCTCATCTGCTTGCACTTTTTTGCCAAGTTTCTCTGGCGTTCCAATCACATCTAAAATATCATCTTGCACTTGAAAAGCAAGCCCTAAATGTTTGGCATAACTTTGTAATAATTTGCAAATTTCATCTGATTTTACACCGCTTAACTCATATCCCATAAGCACACAAGCCTTAATCAAAGCACCTGTTTTTAATTTGTGGATAGTTTCAAGCTCATCAAGTGAAATTTGTTTGTCTTCACTGATTAAATCAAGCATTTGACCGTAACACATATCTTTGCTTGCTTTGGCAAGAATTTTGCTAACATTAGGGTTTTCGGCAACTAACTCAAATGCAAAAGATTGTAAAATATCGCCCGCTAAAATAGCCGTTCTTTCATCAAAAGCTTTATGACAACTTGGTTTTCCACGACGTAAATCATCATTATCCATTGCTGGCAAATCATCGTGAATTAATGAGTAACAATGAATCATCTCAATAGCAAGCATTGCATTTTGCAATGGCTGATTAGATTGTAAATCGTTAATACTGCAAGCGGTGAGAGATTGATAAGTTTGTGCAATAAGAAGTGGGCGAATACGCTTGCCGCCAAGCAAATAAGCATATTTCACCGCTTCTGTCAGCTGATTATTAAGCTGGCTTTCAAAAAACTCAAGCCCTTTTTGCTCTATAATATCAATGCACCATCTCGCTGTATTTTTCATAGTTACCATCTTAAAAGTTTATTTCTTCTTTATCAAAATGAAATTCTTCAAGCTCTCCATCTTGCGTTAATTTAGCAATACGTAGCTCAGCACTTTTTAACTGCTTTTGTCCTTGCTTAATAAGTTTCACACCCTGTTCATATTGATTAAGCGATTCTTCAAGTGATAAGTCTCCACTTTCAAGTGCTTTTGCAATTTTTTCAAGCTCTAAAACTACACTTTCAAAATCTAACTCTTGATTTTTTGTTTCTTTAACCATATTTTACTCCTATAAAGTAGAAATAATTTTACACAAAATGAAACTTTTTTTCTATTTATATTGTCAAAATTTATGTTTTCCCTTACAATGAACAAGATTATTTTTTATAGGAGCTTTTTATGCAACAATCTTATTCAAGAAATGCCATTCCTAGTGAATTGGTTATGAATAAATGCTTACGTAACACTTATATGTTACTTGGCTTAACTTTAGGATTTTCCGCTATTACTGCCTTTGCAGCTATGGCGATGAATGTCCGCCCTGTTTCACCTATTATTTTATTAGTAGGTTTTTATGGTTTATTATTTTTAACCTCTAAAACCTCTAACAGTGCAGCTGGAGTTGCATCTGTATTTGCATTAACAGGATTTATGGGCTTCACCCTTGGACCTCTTTTAAATCTCTATATTGGAGCAGGTCTTGGTGATGTAGTATTGTTATCTTTTGCTGGAACTGCTGCAGTATTTTTTGCATCTTCTGCTTATGTATTAACCACTCAAAAAGATATGTCATTCTTAAATGGTATGATGATTGCGTTATTTGTGGTTATTTTAGTAGCTATGATTGCTAATCTTTTCTTACAACTAACATCTTTGCATTTAGTAATTAGTTCACTATTTATTTTATTTTCAACTGCTGGTATTTTAACAACCACCAGTGCTATTATTCGTGGCGGTGAAACTAACTACATAATGGCAACCGTATCTCTTTATGTTGATATTTATAATCTTTTCGTAAGTTTATTAAATATTTTAAGAGTATTACGTGGCGATGACTAATTAAGAATTATCATATTAAGGGGCTTATCGCCCCTTTTTTTATAGCTGAAATTTGCTATAATTTCGTAAATTTTTAGAAAAATATAACCGTTTATGACTGAAGATCACATTCTTTTTAATGACAAAACTATTAAAACTGATGTAAATGGATTTTTACAACATCTTGAGGATTGGAATGAAGAGCTTGCTTGTTTCATTGCTGAAAAAGAACAAATTAACTTAACTGATGAACATTGGCTTATTATCAATTTTATTCGTGATTTTTATCAAGAGTTTAATACAAGCCCCGCTATTCGTATGCTAGTAAAATCGTTAAAAATAACCTATGGTGAAGAAAAAGGTAATAGTCGTTATTTGCAAAAACTTTTTCCGCCACAGCCTGCTCTTATCGCTTGTAAAATCGCAGGTCTGCCACGCCCTGCTAAGTGTTTATAAATTATGATTACTATTATTGAAGAATTAAAAAATCTTAAACTTATCAAACTTCCTAGCTTTTTATTTGCTAAATTTATCAATGAAAAGCAACAACCTTTTAATTACGATCAAGAAACTCAAGATTTGACTGTTTTAATTTCTGCTTTAACGAATGAATATGCTCTAAATGGTTCATCTTGCCTATCTTTTGAAGCGGTTGATAATTTAATAAATTTGCAAAAAAATGATTTAATGATACCGCTTGAGATAGCTCAAAGAATAAAAAACAAATCGATACGGTGTAACGATTATAAAACTCTTTTAAAAGATCATATTGCTTTTAGCGATGATTTTCACAAAGTTAGTCCACTAAAATTTTTTGAAAATAATATTTTTTTGCACCGCTATTTAAAAGCTGAAATAAATATTGCACATTATTTAAAAGAGCAAACATCTAACAATAAAGTCTTTGATCCTAGCATATTAAGCGATCAACAAAGTGCGATAGATAGCACGCTTGAAAACAAGTTTACCCTCATTTCAGGCGGACCTGGAACAGGAAAAACAACTACCGTTTTAAACATTTTAGCTAAACTGATTAGCTCTGAAAAAAATCTTAATATTACCCTTGCAGCACCAACAGGAAAAGCGGCTGCTCGTTTAAAAGAATCTATTGAAAAAGGTATTAGTAATCCTCATTTTAAAGAGCAATTTAGTGATGAAATTATCGCTCACATTCCAAGAGATTCGCAAACAATACATCTATTGCTTGGCATCAATCCATTTAAAGAACAGGCAAAATATAACAAAGATAATCCACTTAATACCGACGTTTTAGTGCTTGATGAAATTTCAATGATTGATATTTTCTTAATGAACAAACTTATTGATGCTCTAAAACCTGACACTAAAGTGATAATGCTTGGTGATAAAGATCAGCTTTCATCTGTTGAGTCAGGCTCTATTATTAGTGAACTTTGTTTACTTTTAGATGAAACAAGCGGTAAAAAACTTCCTAAAATTCGCAGCTCTATTTGTCATTTAAGCAAAAGTTATCGCTTCAAAGAAGATTCTGGTATTAAACTTTTAAGTGAAAAAGTAAACCAACAACAAAGCGATATTGATAATCTTTTTATAAAACAAAACGATTTACATCATTGTAATAACCATCTTAATACTATTGCAAAAACATCTTTTAATCTTTATCAAGATTTTTTTACCGCCGTTAAAAATAACGCAAATATTAAAGATATTTTCACCGCTTTTAATAAAGCAAGAGTTTTAACCGTTTTAAATGAAGGAACAACAGGTGCTAAATACTTAAATAATTTTCTTGGTGAGCATTTTAAAAAGCAAAATGCACTTAATTTTCGTAATATCAATCAATCTTTTGAAGGTAAAGCAGTATTAATTACTGAAAATGATCGTAATTTGAATATTTTTAACGGCGATGTAGGAATTATGCTCAAAAATAGCGACGGAAATTTAAGAGTTTATTTTGAAAATGGAATCACTCTTATTCCCTCACTTCTTCCCCCTCACGAACTTGCTTTTGCAATGACAACCCATAAATCACAAGGTAGTGAGTTTGATCATAGTATATTAGTTATGCCAAATCTGCTCTGCCCTATTTTGAAAAAAGAACTAATCTATACCGCTGTTACTCGTGCCAAAAAAGAATTTACTCTTTTAGGCGATCTTAATCTTTTTAAAGAAGCAATCAAAGAAAAAACAAATCGTAATTCTGCTTTGCTTTCATTGTTATCATCAGATTTAATTTAAGGAAAAATATGCAACAAAATTTATTTGAAAACACACCACTTATAATTGCAGGTGTTGATGAAGCAGGACGAGGCCCATTGGTTGGTAATGTCGTTGCTGCTGCCGTAATTTTAGATCCGAATAATCCTATTGAAGGGTTAAACGACTCTAAAAAATTAACCGAGAAAAAACGAGAATTTTTATTTAATGAAATTTGTGAAAAAGCATTAGATTTTGCCATAGTAAGTATTTCTCCGCAAATTATTGATGAAATTAATATTTTACAAGCAAGTCTTTTAGCTATGAAACAAGCGGTTGAAAAACTTAATATTTCTGCAGATTTAGTACAAGTTGATGGTAATAAATGCCCTGATATTAGCATTCCTTGCGAGGCTATTGTAAAAGGCGATAGCAAAGTTGCTGAAATTAGTGCTGCATCAATTTTAGCCAAAGTTTCTCGAGATCGAGAAATGGTTGAGCTTGATAAAATATATCCTGCATATGGATTTGCAAAACATAAAGGATATCCAACCGCTTTACACCTTGAAAAAATCAAAGAACTAGGAATAACCCCTTATCACCGTAAAACTTTTAAGCCTGTAGCGAAAGTGTTACTTGAAAGAAAATACTAATTAATTAACTATAAAAAACTGTAAGATTTTCATAAATTTTTACAAATTCTAATAAAAATCTTACCGCTTAAAGATCGTAGCAACTGTGCTCTAACTTAAAAAAGTTATTCAAATTTAACCTACAGATTTTATGAATAAATGATAGTTAGCGTTCCATTTCTCATTGAAATGCAACAAGAACACCTACAACAAACTTGTATAATGCTATTTTTTCTTTTATCTTGTCAATTTTTGCCATCATAGTCCCTTAAATAAGCTCTTACCTACACATTATATATTTCTTGTTCAAAAAAAATCAACTCATACAAACAAAAAAATCCCTTTCCATCATTAAGACGCAAAGGGATTTGTAAATTTTTATCTAAATGTAACCGCTATTTTGGGCATATCAGCAATATGCCCTATACATACGCACTTAATAAATTAGACTATTACTTTTTCCCATCTTGCAAAGCAAATACTTGACGTAATAATTTAGTATTTCTTAAACCTACATTATTACGAATACCTTTTTCTTCTTCGCCAATCATTTTAAATACGCCATTAAGAGCTTGTGTTGTTACATAATCAGTTAAATCAGGATTAACTCTTTTAACAAATGGAAGTTGGTTGTATTGCTTGATAATATCTTTCCAAATTTTATCAGCTCCAACCTGTTTAAAAGATTGTTTAATTACAGGATTAAATTGTTGATAAAGTTTACTTTGTGTTTGATTTTGAAGATATACCGTTGCCGCATTTTCTTCACCCAATAAAATATTTTTAACATCACTGAACGTCATATTTTTAACAGCGTTTACAAAAATTGGTGTTGCTGTTTTAACCGCTTTTTCAGCTGAATTGTTGATCGCTCTTAAACCTTTATCAGCAAGAGAACCTAAACCAACGCTACGTAGTGTTTTATCGACAAATTGTAATTCTTTAGGCAATAAAATTTTAACGAGTTCATTACGATAAAATCCATCTGGTGATGTTAATTTTTTAACTTGATGTTCAATACCATTATTAAGAGCTTGACGTAAGCCATTTGCAATATCATCTTGTGATAAAGGAACACCAATAACACTTTCTAAACCTAGATTGCCTAAATTTCCTAACTGTCCTAGATTTACATCATCTAACATTTTACAACCACCACATAATAATGCTGTTGCTAATACTATTGCTTTTTTCATTATTTATACTCCTTGTATAACTGTATAATTTTTAACTTGCTATTCCTGTTGCTAATATAGGAAATAATGCTCTAACTCCTGTTACTACAAACTCAATACCAAGCGACATTAGGATCAAACCCATAATACGAGTAATCACATTTGTTCCTGTTTTTCCAAGTTTTTTCACCACTGGTGCACTAAAGCGAAGTAAAACATAAGAGCCTGTTGCAAAAATAACTATACCACAAGCAAAACCGATATGATCAAAAAAACTACTATAATTACTTCCCCAAACAATAGTAGAACCTATTGCTCCAGGTCCTGCCATCATAGGCATTGCCAATGGCACAACACCAATATTATCATATTCACTTACATCTGTTTGTTTTTCTTCTTTATTTTGTTTATGCTCACCAAGTCTTCCTGAAATCATTGTAAATGCAATTGAGATAATCAAAAATCCACCTGCTACTCGAAATGAATTTAGAGAAATACTAAAAGCGTCTAAAATCATTTTTCCAAAAAATAAACTTACCAATAAAATAATGGCAACTGATATAGTTGTTGTTTTAGCTGTTTTTAATCGATCCGCCTCATATTGGTGATCCGTCATACTATAAAAAACAGGTAAAAATCCGAACGGATTTATTATTGCTATTAAACCTATTAAATATTGTAAATAAATTGCAAAATTGATATCTTCCATTGTTTTTTCTTAATTTTAGGACAAGTCATACATTATAAGTTAATTTCTATCAAATTAACAGTATATTATAATTACTTTGATTTAATCTTCTAAACATAGTATATTATAAACAATTAAAACTATTTTATGTTATAAAATAACTATGAGTTTATCAAATTTACACTTTATTAAAAGAATTAATATCTTATCAAAACGTTATCCTAAGCAAAATATTTTAAAAATTAAAAAACAAAATATTTGGACTGATATTAATTGGGAAGATTTTTCTACAAAAATTAACAATGTTTCTTATGCTTTGCTCAAAGAAGATATTAAGGTACAAGATAAAGTGGGGATTTTTGCAAACAATATGCTAAACTGGCTTATTTGCGACTTTGCAATTTTGCAAAATCGTGCTATTAGTGTACCGCTTTATGCAACAAGTTCAATAGCTCAAGCTGAATATATTATCAATGATTCTGAAATGAAATTATTGTTTGTTGGTGATCAAAAACAACTTGATATAACTTTAGAGGCAATAAAAAATTGCCCTCATCTTCAAAAGATAGTTTTAATGAAACCAAATCTTAACTATGCAAAACAAGAGTATATTGTTGAGTTTGAAGATTTTATTCATCAAGAACTTTCAGAATATCATAATGAATTACAAGATCGCTTAACACATATAGATTTAGACGATCTTTTTACCCTTATTTATACTTCTGGAACAACTGGTGAGCCTAAAGGTGTAATGCTTGATTATCGCAACTTAGCTTATCAATTTAAAAGTCATAATGAAGTTATATTACCTGTTAATCATAAGGATATTTCTCTTTCTTTTCTTCCCCTTTCTCATATTTTTGAAAGAGCTTGGACGATGTATGCTCTGCAACGTGGCGTTACTATTTGTTGTCTTGAAAATACAAAAGAAATAAGAGAAGCTCTTGTAACTATTAAACCAACACTAATGTGTGCTGTTCCAAGAGTTTATGAAAAAATTCAAGCAGCGGTATTAGATAAAGTAGAAAAATCATCTAAATTACAACAAAAATTGTTTTATTGGGCAACTAATGTTGCACGTAAATCTTTAACAAAACCAAATTTACTTCTTAAATTACAGCATAAATTAGCTGATAAATTAGTCCTTTCAAAAATTCGTAATATTATGGGCGGACGTATCCGTGCTGTTCCTTGTGGTGGTGCAAGGCTTGCTCCTGAAACAGCTGAATTTTTCCATAGTATAGGTGTTAATCTTATTCAAGGTTATGGAATGACAGAAACAACAGCTACCATTGCTTGTTGGGAGCAAACAGGATTTGATCTGCATTCTGTTGGAAAACCTATGCCTTATTTAGAAGTTAAAATCGGAGAAGATGATGAAATTCTTATAAAAGGTGGAACGGTTATGAGAGGCTATTATAATAAAGCAAAAGAAACGGCGGAAGCCTTTACAAAAGATGGATTCTTTAAAACTGGTGACATTGGAAGAATACATACTAATGGCGTGCTATATATAACTGATCGCTTAAAAGATCTAATGAAAACATCAAATGGAAAATACATTGCCCCACAATTTGTTGAAAGCACTTTTTCACGTGATAAGTTTATTGCTCAAATTGCTGTTATTGCCGATAGTAAAAAATTTGTTTCTGCTTTAATCGTACCAAGTTTTGAAACACTAGAAGAATTAGCAAAAGAACTAAATATTCGTTATAACAATAAAATGGAACTTATTAAAAACTCAGAAATTATTAAATTTTTTGAACAACGAATTGAATCATTGCAAACTGAACTTGCAAGTTTTGAACGAGTGAAAAAATTTACGTTATTACCAAAAGAATTTAGTATGACTCTTGGTGAAATAACACCAACTTTGAAATTAAGACGTAAAACTATTTTAGAACATTACAGTCAGCAAATCGCTATGATGTATAGCGGATAGAAAATATTCAAAATTCACAAAAAGCATTATAATTGATAATTATAGTGCTTTTTTCTTTTACCATCATAAAAAATTCAAATAAAACAACTCGAATCGCTTGACATCAAAAAAAAAAAAAATAGTAAAATATTACATTTTAGACAACGCATAATTTACAAAATGAAATTTTCGAAAAAATTAACATTAATATTCTTCTACTGTTTCTCACCTATACTACTTTCATCTTATCTTAATGCAAAAGAAATAAGCAACACTCATCAACACTTAAATAAAACTGAAAAAATTCTTAAAACTTCACTAAAAAATTTTAATATTATTATTCCTTATGATGAAAGTTATTTCACTTATAGTATTTTTAATAAAAATGTTAATTTTGATAAAAAAACCACACAGCCTGATGAAATAAAATATCAATTTAGCTTTGCTATCCCAATTTTAAAAGAAATATATTTTAAGGATTATGCTTTAGCTTTAAGCTATACTCAAAAATCATTTTTTCAATTAAGAAACTGGAAACAATCAGCTCCTTTTAGAGATACCAATTATGAGCCTAAATTATTTTTAGCCATTTCTAAAAAATTTAACTTACCATTTGGTTTTAAAACAGAAGATTTTGAAATTGGTTATCATCACGCATCCAACGGTAGATTTAATACCCCTAAAAACCGCTCAATCAATCGCCTTTATGCAAAAGCAAATTTTAGTAAATCATTTGAAGATAAAGGAAATTTATTTTTAGAAACACAATTATGGTGGCGAATCCCTGAAACTTATGCAACGAAAGAATTACCTGATTTTAATGAAGATATCATTGATTTCATTAGTTTTGGTGATATTACTTTAGGATATGAATACAAGAAGCATCAAGTAAAAGCAAAAGCCCATTATAATATTAAATCAAATAAAGGTGGTTTGGAGCTGGGATACAGCTATACCATCAATAACTACATTCGCCTTTACTCACAAGTATTTTTAGGCTATGGTGAAAATCTATTAGACTATAATAAAAAAACATACCGATTTGCTGCAGGTCTTTCTTTAAGTGATTTGTTTTAATTTCGTGTATAAAATTATTTATAGGGCGAACTACTGATATGAACCCCAAATATTGGACGGTTTCTTAAATAGCTAAAAACTCAAGGACTGATTTCTGTACTCTACAGGAGTTAGTCCTTTTAGTTTAACCTT